>Ga0190272_10000025_pt1 | contig 133593 bp, 128 predicted proteins | sample Popmic504T_FD_133746 | JGI IMG/M metagenome (GOLD analysis project Ga0190272, IMG submission 133746) | Populus adjacent soil microbial communities from riparian zone of Shoshone River, Wyoming, USA - 504 T | ecosystem: Environmental > Terrestrial > Soil > Riparian zone | place: USA: Wyoming... | reverse complement strand
CGACCGGCCATCTGCTTCGTTGCCGCTCCTCGCCGATGGCCCCGCATCGCCTCGTCGCGGCGCCTCGCAGCTGGCCGGCCGGCGCTCGCAAATGCCGGACACCTATTTCCGGGGAGCTGTACTCAGCGCTCCGCGGGCATGACGACGTGGAACCACGCGTCGGAGGCGCCGCGCGTGTTCTCCATGAGCAGGAAGGACTGGCCGTCCGGGGTGACGCCGAAGGCGCCGGTGTTCTGCGGGACGCGAAAGAGCTCGGTGGCCTGCGCGTCGTTCCAATCGCCCGCGGCATTCGCGACGACGCTCATGATGCTGCCCTGATCGGAGAGGTAGAAGAGCTCGCGGCCGTCGGCGCGCCAGCGCGGATTGACCCCGCCGTCGCGGGAGATGCGGATTCGTTCGCCGTTGCTGGTGCCGAGGCCGAGCAGATAGACGTCGTACTGCCCGGCGACGTCGGAGGTAAAGGCCAGCAAGGGGCCGTCGGGGGAGATCTGGGGGTCGGCCTCGTTGAAGGGCGTGACGACGACCGGAGTAGCGACTTTGGTCGCCGTGTCGAGGCGGTGAATGTTCTGTTTGGTGCGGTCGTCGCGGCTCGAGAAATAGAGCGTGGAACCGTCGCGTGTGAAGCTTCCGCCGAATTGAAACAGACCGCGCGGCAGTACGTCCTGCGGACTGCCGGCGCCGAGCGGCCGGCGGACGAGATAAGGGAGCGAGCCGCCGGCCGCGTTGGAGTAGAGGATGCTCGCGGCGTCGGGAGCCCAGAGGGCCGCGAGCTCGAATCCCGGTTCGGTCGTGAAGCGATCCTTCACGCCGCGCGCGAGATCGTAGATCCAGATGTCGCCCATGCCCGTGGAGCGCGTCGTGACCGTCACGGCGGCACGTTTGCCGTCGGGCGAAAGGCTGACGTCGTAGAAGGGTCCGCCTTCGTCGACCGTGCGCAGCGCCCCGGTACGATCGGCGACCAGGAGGAGGCCCGTCGCCGTGTCGGTACGATAGACGACCACGCCGTTCGCGGCGGAGAACTGCGCACGCGCGGAGAGATAGAAATAGGAGACGTCGTCGGCGACGAGCGACGGCTCGCCGATCATCGTGGCGTCGTCGACGTCGAATCGTTGGGAAAGGAGTTTGCCGTCGCGGACGTAAACGAGCCGGTCCTCGCTGAGGAGACTGGCGTGCGAGACATTGCGCAGCAGCGTGGAGGTGCGCGGCTCGTCGAGCGACGCGAGCACGAGCTCGCGCTCCAGCGACTCCGCCACGGAGCTGACATAGAGAAAGTGGCGTCCGTCCGCGAGGATTTGAGGCCAGCCATGCCGCCATTGCCCGGGTGTCACGGTGGTCACGCGAACGGCGGTGCCGCCGCTGGCGGGGACGCGGAAAATCTCCGTACGTCCTCCCGGCCGGTCGATGAAGAGGATCGTGTTGCCGCCCCACGATGCCACGGCGCCGGCCGGACTGACGTCGCAGATCGCCTGAGGCACGCCTCCGGCAACGGGCGTCTTCCAGAGCTTGCCGCCCGCGCTGTATCCGATCCAGGCACCGTCGGGCGACCAGAAGGGACCGAACGCGTTCTCCGTCCCGGCCACTTTGCGGACGACCAGCGAATCGAGGGGACGCAGAAAGAGCGCGCTCGCGCCGCCCTGCATGGCGACGAAGCAGAGCGTCCGTCCGTCGGGGGAGAGTGCGAAGTTTGGCGCTTCGGGCGAAGGCACCGGGACCATCCCGGCCGGCGGCACGAACTGCAGATGGGCCGGCGGGCGGTGCTCTTTCGTGGGCGGGAGAAACTTCATCGCGCCAAACGTGAGAAGCGCCGCCGCAATCGCGGCAGCGGCGCCGATGAGCAGAGGCGAGCGCACGCCGCGACGCCGCGTCGCGATCGGTACGGCCGTCGCCAGCTCGGTCGACGGCGATGACTCGGCGAGCCAGCGCAGTTGGCGTCCGACGTCCTGCGCGGTCTGCCAGCGCTCTTCGGGGTTCTTCTCGAGGGCCGTCAGGATGATGCGTTCGAGGGCCGGCGGCGCGGACGGCTGCAGAGAGCGCAGCGGAACCGGGTCGCCGGAGACGATCGCGGCGATCAGTGTGGCCGAGGAGGTGGCGGGGAAGGGACGCTGTCCGGACGTCATCTCGTAGAGCAGGATGCCGAACGAGAAGATGTCGCTGCGATGATCGACGGCGCTGCCGTGCAGTTGCTCCGGCGACATGTACTGGAACGTGCCGACGATGGCCCCTTCGGCGGTGAGCGGCCGGGCGGTCGCCGGCGCTGAGTCGTCGGAGAAGATGTGCGCCGGCTCGACAAATTTGGCGAGGCCAAAGTCGAGCAGCTTCGCGCCGCTGTTCGTGACCATGACGTTGCCCGGCTTGAGGTCGCGATGGGTGATGCCGGCGCGATGGGCGTGATGCAGGGCCTCGGCGATCTGCGCGCCGTAGCGGAGCACGTGACTGACGGGGAGCGGACCGCGGCGAATGCGGTCGGCGAGCGTTTCCCCTTCGACGTACTCCATCACCAGGTACTCGGAGCCGTCCTGGTTGCCGACGTCGTACAACGCGCAGATGTGCGGATGGGAAAGATGGGAGATGGCACGCGCCTCGCGCTCGAAGCGCGTGCGCAGATCGCCGACCGCGAGGCCGGAACGGACCACTTTGACGGCGACGACGCGGTCCAACCGCGTGTCGCGAGCCCGGTAGACCTCGCCCATGCCGCCGGCGCCGAGGAGGGCGACGACCTCGTAGGGCCCGAGCATGGTGCCGGCGGCTAAATGCAAGGCGCGCATGATACGCCGGGGTGCAGAGCTTCCGACCGGCGACCACGCCACGTTGGGCCCGCGGGATAAACTACGGCGCCGGGTAGGGGTTTGCCCTTCGCGGTCACTCCCTGTCAGGGTCCCGCAGCGGAAAGGAGTCGTCATGCCCCTTGCTCGAACGCTGGTCGTGTCTTCCCTGGTGCTCCTGATGGCCTGCAGACGGGAGCTGCCGTCCACGGTGACGACGGATTCGGCGACGACCGATTCGGCGGCGACGGCTCCGCAGGAGAGCACGGCCACCACCGCGACCGCGGCGCCCGAGCCGCTGCCGGCGTGCTATCCGCCGGTCACGCCGGGCGGGCCTTCGGTGCTGCCGGCCGTGGCCATCAGCGGGAACGTCCCGCTCTTCGTGCCGCTGCCGAGCGTCATCAACTCGCCGACGCAGATCCGGCCGTATTTCGACTGGTTCTCGTGGGCCGAGTTCATCGCTCTCAACTGGCCGGCGTCGTCGCAGGGGCGCGGGAATCCGTTGTCGCCGACCGATCCGAACGTGTTCAGGAATCCGCCGGCGGGCTCGCAGACCGTCTGGAGCACGTACAAGGCGAACTGGGAACTGTTCGACCAGGGGAGCGCGCGGCCGACGCCGTTCGACTCGTACGACGTGCCGGTGGCGCCGCAGTGCGGCAGCGGCAGCGTGACAGGGGCGTCGAAGAAGAAGACGCTGGTGATGACGTCGAAGGGGAACTCGGTTCTCAACGACGGCGTGCAGGCCTTCTCGTTCCCGCTCGTCGACAACACGAAAGAGTATGTGATGTACGAGGTCCGCTACGGGCGGCAGCCGTACGAGTTCATGCGCGGCACGGACGGCGATCCGAAGTCGTGGCTGTACCTGGCGAAGAACCTCGTCCCCCCTACGCAGATCACGATGCCGCCGACGCAGTCGATCGACAGCGGCGTCTCGAAGGTCAACCAGCTCGGCTCGATCATGATCAAGGCCGCATGGCGCGACATGGCCGCGGTGCCGAAGGACCAGTGGACCCGCTACTACGTCGTCGAGGCGGACGTGTTCGATCCGTCGACGCAAAAATGCGCGGCCACGAGCGTGGGCCTGGTCGGCCTGCATCTCGTGCAGAAGCTGGATCAGTTCCCGGAGTGGGTTTGGTCAACCTTCGAGCACGTGGACGTGCTGTCCAGCAGCGCCAGCTCGCTCCTGCCGCCCTGCCCGGCCAGCGATCCCGCGTGTCAGCAGAGCGGCTTCAAGAACCGTCCGCAGTCGACGAACCTCGATCCCGACCAGAGCGCGCGCGTGCCGGTGCAGGCGCTGCGGCTCAACGCCATCCCGACGACGCCCGCCGGCGCCTCGACGGTCGACGCGAACACGGCCTTCCAGGCCGCGCTGGCCGGGACGCCGTGGGCGAATTACCAGCTCGTAGTGACGCAGTGGCCGTCCGCGGCGAACGACATGACGCAGTACAAGCCGCCCGACCTGCGCGGGTCGTATCCGTGCACGTCGGGGCTGCCGTTCCCGGTCACCGGAGCGGTGAACCTGACGATGGAGACCTACTTCCAGTCCGCGAACTCGGCGGCCGGCTCGGGCAACAGTTGCATGGCCTGCCATTTCGCCGCCGCGTACACGGACTTCAGCTGGGGCCTCAAGCGCCGCCCGCATTCATGAAAGGAGTCGCACATGCCGACGACCACGAGCTCCAACTGGTGGATGTTTCACGGAGACCCGGCGCACACCGGTGAGGTCACCGACAGCCAGATCAACAAGACCACGGTGGCGAAGCTGAAGAACACGTTCTCGCTGGACGTGCCGGGCTCGATTCTCTCCACGCCCGCGGTGGCGGACGGCTACATCTATGTCGGCCTGGCCAACGCCTCTGCGTCGCCGGCGGTGCCGACCGGCATCGGCGGCTCGATGCTGAAGGTCAACATCGAGACGGGCGTGACGGAGGCGACTTACAGCTGGTCGATCGACATCAATGAGCGCGACTCGCACGGCTTCACCGGCATGGGCTGCACGCCCGCGATCGTGGACGGGAAGGTCTACTTCATCGCCTTCGACGGGGTGCTGTCGTGCCTCAACGCCTCGGACATGTCGCTGGACTGGAAGACGAACCTGCGCTGGGCCGACCTGCCGAAGAATCAGCCGGTGAACAACATCGCCAACTACGGCACGGAGCCGCCGACGCCGCAGGCCTCGGGGTGGTCGTCGCCGTGCGTGGCCGGCGGCAAGGTGTGGGTCGGCATCGGCGAAGGGGAGAACGACGGGCTTTACTCCTTCGTCTTCTGCCTCGATGCGGCCACCGGCAATGTGATCTGGATCTTCTGTACGAACCAGTACGTGGCCGGCACGCACAATCAGCCGAACATGCTGCCCTCGGCGATGACGGTCGGTCCGCTGAATCCGCCGTTCACGACGACGCCCACGGTGCCGATCACGCTCGGCTGCTCGGTGTGGTCGTCGCCGGCCTACGATCCCGAGCTGGACATTCTCTATTGCACGACGGGCAATCCGGTGCCGGACGGCGAGCTGCCGAGCCTCGGCTATTCGGTGGGGCTGCTCGCGCTCAAGGCGTCGACCGGAGAGTTCGTCGGCTTCTCGCAGTTCCCGGCCGCGTCGAGTTACCGCAAGTCGGACATCGACGTCGACGTCGGCGGCGCGCCGACGCTCTATTCGATCGACGGCCGCAAGGTGGTCGGGCTGGGCTGCAAGAACGGCAGCTTCATGATCTGCGACGCGAAGACGATCGAGATCCTGAAGTGGCGGCAGATGCTGCCGTACATGAAGGACGGCTCGCAGATCCCGACGGTCGACCCGCACCCGGCCGACGCGAACGGCAACATCGTCGACACGTCGGCAAATCCGGATCCGTACGCCAGCAACGAGGAGTCGAACAAGACGCTCGCGGAGAATTTCCACGGCACATACAGCACGGCCGCGATCTGCACGCCGCAGCAGAAGCTGTTCATCGGCCTGGGCGGGAACAACTATCACTATGTCTCCTCGGGCATCGACTCGAAGTCGACGCCGTTCATGCGGGCCATGGACTGGTCGACGCTGGAGGACGCCTGGCCGGTGGCGGGCGATCCTGCCAGGTACACGCTGGCCTCGGCGGCGATGTACCGGAACGCGGGGGAGAGCGGGATCAGTGTCCCGGCCGTGGTCAACGACGTGGTGTTCATGGCCACGACGCAGGTCGCCCTCTACGCGTTCAGCGCCGACGACGGGGCGCTGCTCTGGAACGACATGGTCAACTTCGGCAGCCAGACGGGCGGGTTCATGGGCGGCTACGGCTATTGCCTCGGTCCCGCGATCTGGGGCAACTATGTCGTGGCCGGCGCGCTGGTGACGGGCGGGACGGGCGGTGGTGTGTTGAACATCTATAAGCTGGACTCCTGACGCATGACGCAACTCTTTTTCCTCGGCGTGCTGGCCGGGATCGACAATCTGCAGGTGGCGGCGGCGATCGGCGTGGCGCCGATGCCGCGCACGCGGCGCACGCTGCTGATCGCGGCGTTCGCGGCCTGCGAGATCGCCTCGCCGGTCCTCGGCGTCTATCTGACGTACGTGCTGGGGACGCGCTTCGATGTGTCTCTCGAAGGGATCGCGCCGTTAGTCGTCGTGGCCTGCGGCGTGGCCATCGTGGTCCGCGCGCTCCGCGAACGCGATGAGGAGAAGCCGCTGTTCGCGAGCCGCTGGACGCTGATCGGGCTGCCGCTCTCGCTCTCACTCGACAATCTGCTGATCGGCGTCAGCGCGGCGACGCTCGGCTATCCGCCGGCGCTGGCGGCGCTGGTGATCGGCGCGATCAGCGCGGCGCTCTGTGTGACCGGCATCGTGGCCGGCGCGCGGATGGCCCGCCTCATCCCGAAGCGCGCGGAGCTGGTCAGCGGCTGCGCGCTGATCGTCATCGCCGCTTCGATGTGGATCCGCAGTTAGCTCTATCCGGAGGAACGACTATGCCGACCTCTTTCGCCAACGACATCGCCCCGATCTTCGGCCCTTTCCGCGCGAATATGCTCTGGCGGTTCGACCTGACGAATTACGATCAGGTGAAGGCCAACGCGGAACTGATTCAGGTGTTCATCACCGCGGACCCGGACGGCCGCATGCCGCCGGCCAATTACGGCCCCGGCCTCTCCGCCCAGCAGATCGCCACCTTCGGCCAATGGATCCGCGACGGCTACCCGCCGTGAGGCGCCGTTTCGGACGAGTGCTCAAGAGAACGACCGGGAGGCCTCCGGCGGGCCGGTGCGACCGGCAGCGCTGATTGCTGCGCTGGATGGACGCTTCAGCCGCGAACGCGTTTGTCCCGGGAGTGTGCGTGAGCGCAGCAACAAGCGCTGCCGGTCGTACCGGCCCGCCGGAGGCCTCTGGTCGGTCCCTTGTGCCCTCAGCCGAAAGCTGCCACGCGTTTGAAGCGGCGGAGGTAGGAGTCGGTCTGGTAGATCACCAGGTCGCCGTTCTCGAACTTGAAAGTGCGGGGCTGGGCCGTGGCCGTGTAGGCGCGTAGGACGTCCGTGACCACGTTGTGCGTCACCACGCCCGTCGTGTAATCGACCGTGTACGTGCCGAAGTAGGCCATGTAATTGTCGAACGACGCGATCATCGAGCTCGTCACCACGCTGGCCAGGTCCCACCAGTTCGAGTCGTCCACGTTCACGTTCGGCAGCGGCGGGTTGATCGAGATCTGCACCGACACATTGCCGGCCGGGTCGTAGACCCAGTAGCCGAGGGGCGGCTGGCCCCAGGGATACGTCTTCTCGTCGGGCTTCTTCGGGTCGTTGATGTTCCAGGCCTCGACCATCTGCCAGCAGCCCACGATCGTCTCGTCGCTCATTACTGATTCCCCTTCATTGCAAAAGTCCAGGTGACACCGAGCCGCACCGCGCGGCCGGGCGCCGGAAACTCGAACGCGGACGGCTGACCGGTGAAGTCGTACAGCACGTATCCGAGCTCGTTGTATTGCGCGTCGAGCGCGTTGAGGAGGTCCACCTGCAGGCGGAGATTGCGCATCTCGTGCGACAGCCGCAGGTCGACGCGCGAGACCGAGGGGACGCGGAACGTGGCCTCGTCATCGAGGATGAGACTGTCGCGCCAGCGGTAGACGGCGTCGGCGCTGGTGGCCGGCGTCGCGCGCCAGTGCAGCAGCAGTTGCGCCGTGTGCTCGGGGATGTTCTTCAGTTGCACGTCCGGCGTCGTGCTGTCGGCCACGCGGGTCCAGGCGTACGTCACGCGCGGCGAGAGGCGGGCCGTCTTCGCGACGCCGAGGCTGGCCTCGAGGCCGCGATGGAGACTCGTGCCGATGTTGCGGTAGGAGAACGTCTGCGGGTCGAAGTCGATCTCGTCGCGGACGTTCATGCGATAGCCGACCACCGACCAGTCGCTCCACGCCGTGGCGCGCGAGAGTCCCGCCTCGACGTTCCGCGCGCGCTGCGGGCGGAGGGTGGGATTGGAGATCGTGAACGAGCCGCCCATCCCGTCGGGGTAGGGGCGCGCGTCGAAGAGCTGATCGAGCGTCGGGGCCTTGAAGGCGCTCGACACCTGCACGAACAGCGAGACCGGCGATGCGGCCGGTCCGAGGTGGACGTTCAGGCCGGCGCGGGGTGACCAGGCGGACGACGTTCCTTTGTGGCGCAGGCCGCCGGTCGTCGGCGAGGTGAGGTCGTCGCGGATCTCGTCGCGCCGGACTCCGGCGCTGAGGTGGTAGCGGTTTCCCAGCGTCCAGCCGCCGGTGACGAAAAGTCCCGCGCGGTCGCGCCGTCCATCCTCTGAGGCCACGACGTCGCCGGTCTGGCCGTTGTCTTCGACGGTCGCGTAGCTGGCCGACAGCGCGGCGCGTTCGAGATCGACGCCGGCGCGGATGACACCGCGGGCCCACTCGCGCGACGACTCGAACGTGCCGCCGCCGACGTTCGTCGTCAGGGCGCGGAAGGCACTCGTGCCGAAGCCCGGGGCGAGCAGCAGGGTGCGGAGATTGTCGTCGTCGCGGCGGATGCCGTAGAGCGTGGCCCGGATGGGCGTCGACCCGAAGGAGTCGAACGTGGCGCCGAGGCGGCGGCGGGTCGTGGTCTGCCCGTCGAAGCGGAAGATGGCGTCGGACCGCTCGCGGTCGGCGGCGATGTCGGGGCGCGTCAGGGCGCCGGGTTGCTGGCGTTCGTGGCGCCCGCCTTCGCCATCGATACGCCAGCGTGAGCGGTCGCCGACGCGCTCCAGGGTGAGGCGTCCGTGGCGTCCCTCGGCTTCGGCGTTGTCGCGGAAGCCGCCCGTGCTCCAGCCGCCGGCCGCGGCGTCGAGGCGCATGCCGTTGGCGAGCTCGGTGCGGTACGAGGCGTCGAGCTCGCGCGCCCCGAAGCTCCCGCTGCCGAGGTGCAGCTCGCCGTCGGGGCCGGTGCGGTCGCGGGAGGTGAAGACCTGGATGACGCCGCCCAGGGCCGTGTCGCCGTAGAGCGCGGAGCCGGGGCCGTGCAGGACCTCGATGCGATCGATGTCCGCGGCGCGGAAGCGCTGCCAGTCGACGTTGCCCGATTCGGCGTCGCCGACCGGGACGCCGTCGACGAGCAGCTTGACGTACTCGACCTCGCCGCCGCCGAAGAAGCCACGCGACGTGATGGTGGGCAGGCCGCTGGCGCCGCTGTCGAACATCATCGTCAGGCCCGGCACGTAGGCGAGCAACTCGGCCAGCGACGACGCGGGGAGCTGTTCGAGTTGCTCGCGGTCGAGCACCGTCACCGCGGCCGAGGCCTGGTCGCGCGGCTGTTCGCCGCGCGCGGCGGTGACGACGATCTCTTTCTCCAGCACCGGAATGGCCGTCGGCTCCGTGCTCTGCGGCGCGGCCGCGAGCCAGAGCAGGACGAACCCTGTCCCCACAATTACCATACGGAACGGACCCTCGTTCGAAGGAGAGTCGGAGGCGGGGAAATCCCTACCGGGAGGCCGGCGAAATCGTCAGCCGGCGCCCGGCGAAGAAGAGCAGCGCGGCCATGACCGTCACGCCGCCGAAGATCGCCGCCTGCATCCCCAGCGCCTGCGCCGAGGCGCCGGCCCAGGCGTAGGCGGCCGAGGGGACCAGCGAGCCGGCGATGGCGGCGAGGAGGGTTTGCGTCCAGGTGAGGGGAGAGCCGCCGGCGAGGATGGCCACGGTCTCGGCGAGGATCGGAATCGGCCGCGTGACCACGATGGCCACCGCTCCCCATCGCCGCAGCAACTCCCCGGCGCGCTCGTGCTCGCGAGGCGTGACGAAGCGGCGGATGACGTCGTTGCCGGCGCGTCCGATGGCGAAGCCGGTCATGGCCGCGCCGACGGAGCCGAGGAGCGAGAGCAGCGTCCCGCCGGCGACGCCGAACAGCGCGCCATGCGCCACCATCACCAGGATCGAGGGCACCGGCAGGAACACATCCGCCACGAGCAACAGCACGCCGGCGACCGCCGCGACGGGACGCGCGCCGTGCAGCACGGGTGTCGGATCGCTGAGCAACGCGATCCCGCTGGCGTGGGCCGCGAGGAACATCAGCAGCAACACGCAGGCGATGCCGAAGGCGAGGGACCACCAGCGGAGCATGCGGGGAATCATAGCGTGCGAGGTCAGCGAACACAGCGGGTAGGGAAAGGGCGCGCCGGCGTCTCCGTTGGCCGGGGCGGTGTGCCGTAGCGCCACGAAATGTCTCTAGTCCGCGCAGGCTGGGCCTTTTAGAATCGACGCACCAGGAAAGGAGCTGTCGGTATGGGAAATTCATTGACAGGGAAGTGGTGTGCAGTGGTGTTGATCGCGCTTTTCGTCCACGCTCCCTCGGTCTTTGCGAGCTGCACGCGCCAGCAGCAGTTCGGGCAGACCAAGCCTCTCATCTATAACTACACATTCGACGAGGATTGCGACGCTTGGACGGCGGGGGCTTACGCGTACATCGTCGACGGCTATCCCGGCAACGCGTACTTTCCGACGTACGGCCAGATCTACCAGAATGTCGTCGTTCCCTCCGACTTCTCGTCGTACTCGCTGAGCTTCGGGGTGCAGATCAACGGCTCCTCGCCCGGCTCCGAGCAACTCCACGTGAAGATCAACGGCTCGGACGTGGCCATGATCGGCGGGTGGCACTCCGACGGCCGCTACGATGTCCCGCTCGATGACATCTACGACAACCAGACCATCACCATCACCGTCGAGCGGCCATGGGTCTCCAATCCGGGCGACACGGAATACGTCGTCGAATGGATCGAGATGTGGGGGACCTTCTAGCGATCTTCTTCGCGCAATCGACTGCATTCTGCTGAGTACTCCATCCCCCAGGTCCGGTGACAGAGCGCGTGTGGAGCGGCGGGCTTCAGCCCGCCGCGGCTCCCGCCCGTCGGCCGCGGCGGGCTGAAGCCCGCCGCTCCACCGCCACGCGGCTGGGACGCCGGCGTTCCGCGGCCGGTGTGACCCTGCACACCGCCCCGCTGTTCCTAGATGCGCCATACTTCCGTTAAGATCAGCTGTTTCCTATCCCATCGAGGTGACCCGTGCATATCAATGACCTTCTGAAAATCGCCGCCGAGCGCCGCGCTTCCGACCTGCACATCAAAGTCGGGTCGCATCCCGTCATCCGTGTCGACGGCGAGCTGGTTCCGCTCGTCGAGCTGAAACGCCTCATGCAGGAGGACACGATCGCCATGGCGTTCTCGATCATGTCCTCGCGCCAGAAGGAAAAGTTCAAGAACAACTACGAGATCGACATCGCCTACTCGGTGCCGGGCCTGGGGCGCTTCCGCTGCAACATCTTCCAGCAGCGCGGCACGGTGGGCCTGGTCCTGCGCGTCATCCCGGTCAAGATCCTCTCCATCCGTGAGCTGATGCTGCCGACGATCCTCGAGAAGATCGCCGAGGAGCGGCGCGGGCTGATCCTGTGCACGGGGACGACCGGCTCGGGCAAGTCGACCACCCTCGCGGCGATGATCGACTACATCAACGCCCATCGCACGGAGCACATCATGACGGTCGAGGACCCGATCGAGTTCCTCCACCGCGACAAGAAGTCGATCGTCAACCAGCGCGAAGTCGAAGTCGACACGAAGTCGTTCTCGCAGGCGCTGCGCAGCGCCCTCCGTCAGGACCCCGACGTCATCCTGGTCGGCGAGATGCGCGACTACGAGACCATCGAGACGGCGCTCACCGCCGCCGAGACAGGCCATCTCGTGCTCTCCACGCTGCACACGATGGACGCCACCGAGACGGTCAACCGCATCATCTCTGTCTTCCCGCCACACCAGCAGAAGCAGATCCGACTGCAGCTCGCGGCGGTGCTGAAGGCCGTCGTCTCGCTGCGCCTGCTGCCGCGCGCGGACGGGCTGGGGCGCGTCCCCGCGGCCGAGGTGTTGATCTCGACGGCGTACATCCGGGACTGCATCGAGAACAAAGAGAAGACGAAGCTCATCAAGGACGCTATCGCCCAGGGCACGTCGCAGTACGGAATGCAGACCTTCGACCAGTCGCTCTACATGCTCTACAAGAACGGCCTGATCACGCTGGACGAAGCGCTGCGCCGCGCGTCGAACCCGGACGAGTTCCGTCTCAAGCTGAGCGGCATCCAGTCGACGGCGGACATGTCGAAGGAGGAGATGGAAGGGAAGCTGACCATCTCCGGCCAGACCTCGGACGACCCCTTCGGCGACGAGTCTCCGTTCGACTTCTCGAACACGCTGTAAGCGGCCGATGGCCGTCGACTGCTACACCGCCGCGCTCCGCATCCTGCATCACCGCTTCAACAGCGAGGCGGAGCTGCGGCGGAAGCTGCGCTCGAAACAGTTCGAGAAGGCCGACGTCGACGCGACCATCGCCCGCCTGCACAAAGAGAAGTGGCTCGACGACAAGCGCTTCGCCGGCGCGTTCGTCCGGACGCGCGCGAACAAGCGCGTCGGCAAGCTGCGCATCCGCCGCGAATTGCAGGCCGCAGGGGTGAGCGAGGGGACGGCCGCGCAGGCGCTGACGGACAACGTAGATCCCGAACGCGAAAGCGAGGCCATGCGCGAGTTGTGCGCGAAGCGGGCGCGCGTGCTCGTCCGGCGGAACGGCGCGGAGTACCTCGGCACGGAGGAAGCGCGCGGGAAACTGATCTCCTATCTCCTCGCCCGCGGCTATGATTTCGCGCTCGTCCGGGAAGTCGTTCGCGACGTCGCACGGACCAGCGCGGAGCCTGAATGATCGTCACCCTCGCAGCACTCCTGCTCGCGGCCACGGCCGCGCCGCATCCGAAAAACGTCATCCTCCTGATCGCCGACGGCACCGGTCCGGCGCACATGACCGTCGCGAAGCAACTTCGCGGCGAGCAGTTCCGCATCGGCACGATGCCGGTGGTGGGGCTGGCGACGACGCAATGCGCGGATCGCGCCGTCACTGACTCCGCGGCCGGCGCCACCGCGCTCGCCACCGGGTTCAAGACCAACTACGAAACCCTCAGCCTCGACCCGAAGACGGGCGTGGCGCTGGAGACTGTGCTCGAGCGGGCGGAGAAGGCCGGCAAGGCGACGGGCCTCGTTACCACCGCGTACTTCTGGGACGCGACGCCGGCGGCGTTCGCGGCGCACGCGAAACATCGCCACGATCCCGGCATCGACCGGCAGATCCTCAGCAGCGGCGTCGACATCGTGGCCGGCAGCGGGCTGGAAGACTTTCAGAAGGACAAGGTCAGCCCCGAGCTGGAGAAGATCGCCGCCGACACCGGCTTCACGGTCATCGCCACGCGTGCGCAGCTCGACGCGTCGAAAGGGACGAAGCTCTTGGCCGTCTTCCCGTGGCAGGCGCGCAATGTCGATGCGCCCGAGGCGCCGCTGCCGGTGCTGGCGAAGTGGGCCATCGATCATCTCGCGGACAATCCGCACGGCTTCTTCCTCATGATCGAGCACGAGGGCACCGACTCGTCCAGCCATCAGAACCAGACGCCCGACGTGCGCAAGTCGCTGATCTCGTTCGACGAGGCCGTCGGCGTGGCGCTCGACTTTGCTCAGAAACGCGGCGACACGCTGGTCGTCGTCACCGCCGACCACGAGACCGGCGGCCTCCGCCTGACCGAGACGAAACAGCTCTTCCGCCAGCGTCTGGAGTGGTCGACCACCGATCACACCGCGACGGCCGTACATGTCTTTGCCTACGGCCCCGGCTCCGCCGCGTTCGCGGGCTTTCAGGACAACACCGACGTCGGGAAGAAACTCCTTGGCGCTGTCGGGAAGAATTGAAAATTGAAAATTGGAAATTGAAAGGAGCTTCTCGCGAGACAGTCATTTCAATTTTCAATTTTCAATTTTCAATTCGACCCCCCGGGAACAACGTCCCGGCCGCTGTGTTACCTACCCCCTAAGGAGTCTTCCCTTTGCTCACCACCAGTCAGATCCGTGAGGCTTTCCTCGGCTATTTCGAGAAGAACGGCCACCGCCGCGTGCCCAGCTCGTCGCTCGTCCCCGCGGGCGACCCGACGCTCCTCTTCACGAACGCCGGGATGAACCAGTTCAAGGACACGTTCCTTGGCCGCGAGCAGCGCGACTACGCGCGCGCCACGACCTCGCAGAAATGCGTCCGCGCCGGCGGCAAGCACAACGACCTCGAGAACGTCGGCCGCACGGCCCGTCACCACACCTTCTTCGAGATGCTCGGCAACTTCTCCTTCGGCGACTACTTCAAGGAAGACGCGATGCGCTTCGCCTGGGAGCTGCTGGTCGACGTCTACGGCCTCGATCCCGAGCGGCTCTGGTTCTCCGTGTTCGAAGGGGACGACAAGGTCCCGGCCGACGAGGAAGCCGCGGCGTTATGGGTGAAAGTCGGCGCGCGCCCGGAGCGCGTGTTGCGGTTCGGCAAGAAGGACAACTTCTGGCAGATGGGCGACACCGGTCCGTGCGGACCGTGCTCGGAGATCCACTACTTCCGCGGCGACGACCTGTCAAAGAACGTCCCCGAGCTCGTCAATGGCCCCGGCGACGACACGATGGAAGTCTGGAACCTCGTCTTCATGCAATACAACCGCGACGAGGAAGGCGTGCTGCATTCACTGCCGGCGCCGTCGGTCGACACCGGCATGGGCCTCGAGCGCCTTGCGCTGGTCCTGCAGAACGCGGGGACGAACTACGACACCGACATCTTCGCGGCCATCATGCGCCGCGTCGAGGAAGTGAGCGGCTACACATACCGCGGCAACATGGAGGACGACCTCGACACCGCGGTGCGCGTGCTCTGCGATCACGCGCGCGCGTCGACGTTCCTCATCAGCGACGGCGTCATCCCATCGAACGAAGGACGGGGCTACGTGCTGCGCCGCATCATCCGCCGGGCCATCCGCTTCGGCCGCAAGCTGCCGAGCGCGGTGCTGCTGACGCAACTCGTCGATTCGGTGATCACGGCGATGAGCGACGCCTATCCCGAACTGCACGAGCGCCGCGAGGCGATCGTGAAGACGCTGGAGTCGGAGGAGGAGCGCTTCTCCCGCACGCTGACCACGGGCATGGAGCGCGTCGGCCAGGTGCTCGACGACGTTCGTCACCGCGGCGAGACCACCCTCGGCGGTGCGGAGATCTTCCGCCTCTACGACACCTACGGCATCCCCATCGACCTCATCGCCGAAATGGCGGAGGAAGAGGGCGTGACCCTCGACCGGGCCGGCTTCGAGGAGAACATGAGCGCGGCCCGCGCGAAGGCGAAGGCGTCGTCGAAGTTCGCCCTGAGCGCGGACGCGGCAACGTTCGCCGCCATCGCCGAGAAGGTCGGGCCGGTGGAGTTCGTCGGTTACGAGCAGTACTCCGACATCGACTCCGTCGTCCGCTCGATCGTCGTGGCCGGCGAGGAGCGTGACGCGCTGCATCACGGCAGCGAAGGCGACGTCGTGCTGTCGCCGACGCCGTTCTACGCGGAGTCGGGCGGGCAGATCGGCGATGTGGGAACGCTCGTTTGGGAAGGTGGGCGAGGAACGGTGCTCGATACGCAGAAGCCGTTCGGCGAACTGCCCGTCTCTCGCGTCCGCGTCGACGAAGGCTCGCTGACTGTTGGCTTGCACGTGCGCGCATCCGTGCCGGCGCCGGTGCGTCTCGATACAACCGCCAATCACACCGCCACGCACCTCCTGCACAAGGCGCTGAAGGACATCCTTGGACCGACGGTCCAGCAGGCCGGCTCGCTCGTCGCGCCGGATCGCCTCCGCTTCGACTACACCCATCACCAGCCGCTCACCGACGAGCAGCTCCGCGCCATCGAGGACGCGGTGAACGATCGCGTGCGTGCGAACCTCGAGGTGACGAAGACCGTCGTCCCGCTCGAGGAAGCGAAGAAGAGCGGCGCCGTGGCCATGTTCGGCGAAAAATACGGTGAGATGGTGCGCATCGTCGCCGCGGGCGATTTCTCCCGCGAGTTCTGCGGCGGCTGCCACGTCAACCGCACTGGCGACATCGGCATCTTCAAAGTTGTCTCCGACCGCTCGCTCGCGGCGGGAGTGCGCCGCATGGAAGCGGTGACCGGCCGCGGGGCGCTGGCGCTCTTCCAGAAGCTCGACGACACCGCGCACACGCTCGCCGCATCCGCGAACATCTCGCTCGACGACCTGCCGGCGTACGTCCGCTCGCTACAGGAAAAGCAGAAGCAGCTCGAGAAGGAGCTGAAGGCGCTGAAGGTCCGCGTCGCCACCGGCGGCGCGTCGTCCACGAAGTCGTCGGACGACTCGCAGGACGTCAGCGGCATCAAGCTCATCGCCCGCCGCGTCGATGACCTCAGCGGCGGCGACCTCCGCAACTTCGCCGACGAGCTCCGCTCCAAAATCAAGAGCGGCGTCGTCGTCCTCGGCAGCGCCACGGATGGAAAGGTCACGCTCCTGACCGCCGTCACCAAAGACCTCCTCGACCGCGTCCAGGCCAACACGCTGATCGGCAAACTTGCCCCCATCGTCGGCGGCAAGGGCGGCGGCAAACCCGACCTCGCCCAAGCCGGCGGCAAGGACCCGGACAAGCTGAATGAGGCGCTCAGTCATGCCCCGGCCGCGCTGCAGGAGATTCTGAGCGCGTAACATTCAGGAGTGCGGCAGCGGCGAGCTGCCGCTTTCCAACGGCGGCGCGCTGAGTCGCCCATTTCGTCCGCACAATGACGGGCGGCGATGCCGATCCAGCGGCTCAAGGAGACGGAATGAAGATCGACATGTCGCCCAAAGCCATCGATATGCGGTTGCGGCGCGTCTCCCAACTCCGCCGCCTCTGCCTCGCTCTCGCCAAGGCCAAGCCGGTCAGCCAGCCGGTCGTCACTGAGGAGCTGTCGCCAGCGGATCCCGCCTCCCGCCAATAGCGTTTTTTCCGCACCTCGGCTATCGTTCTGTTCGGCAATTCCCGCGAACCTGGGAGGGGAGTCATGTTGAATCGGATTCGGGCGTGCGTTTTCGCAATGTTGCTGTTGTCGGTGCCGGCCTTCGGACTCACCACGAAGAGCATCACCCAAGGACTGAAAGCCGATGAAGTCGCGGCGGCCGTGACCGGCCCCGGCGCCACGATCACCAACGTCAAGATCACCGGCAACGGCGCCGCCGTCGGCACGTTCTCCGAGGGCGGGCTGGGGATCTCCAGCGGCATCGTGCTCAGTACCGGCGACATCGCCGACGCCGCGGGTCCCAACACCAGCAGCGGCTCCGGCAAAGGCCTCGGCGCTGAGGGTGACAGCCAGCTCAACTCCATCGTCGCGCCGCGCAGCACCTTCGATGCGGCCATCCTCGAGTTCGACGTCGTCACCAAGACACCCGTCTTCATCATCAACTACGTCTTCGCGTCGGAGGAGTACCGCGAGTACGTCGACGACGAATACAACGACGTCTTCGCGTTCTACGTCGACGGCTCCAACATCGCCCTCACGCCCCAAACCGGCCAGCCCGGCTCCGGCCAGCCCGTGACCATCAACACCATCAACCACCTCCGCAATACGCACCTCTACCGCGACAACGAGTCCGGCGACGCCACGCAGCTCGACGGGTTCACCGTGCCGATGGTGGCCATCGCCATCGTCGAGCCGAACGTCACCCACCACGTCAAGATCGCCATCGCCGACACCGCCGACGCGATCCTCGACTCAGCGGTCTTCATCGAGCAGGGCGGCATCACCGGCACGACGGCGCCGATCATCGTCCCGCGCATCTCCTCGGTCGAGGCCTTCTACGGTACGCCGCTCGAGATCGCGCTGCCCATCTACTACGTCTTCGACACCATTCCCTACACGATCTCCGCAACGGGGCTCGAGGGCGCCACCATCACCTTCTCGCCCGTCTACACCGCCGCCGACGGCCAGCAGTACACGAACATGAAGATCGTCCTCGGGCCGAACACGCCGAGCGGCTCGCACGCCGTCACGATCCAGACCGCGACCTCGGACGCCTCCGAGTTCGCCACCATCGTCGTGGTCGTCGACTGCAATCCCCCCGCGCTCCTCGGCACCGGCCAGCCGCTGACGCAGACCGTGACCCGCGGCTCGACCGCAAAGTTCACCGTCGCACCGCTCGGCTCCGGACCGTTCACGTATCAGTGGTACTCGGGCTTCCGCGGCATGACCGGCTCGCCGGTCACCGGCGCGAACACCGCGTCGTTCACGACGGCCGCCGTCAACGACACGTCGTCGTACTGGGTGCGCATCTCCAACGCGTGCGGCTCATACGACAGCCTGACCGCGTTCGCCGTGCCGCAGTAAATCTATACACTCCGCCATCTCGACCCGCGCGAGGCAACTCGCGCGGGTTTTTCGTTTGTGAGATCCTGCGCGGCCTGTGAGCGAGACCTCGACCCACGCCTGGGGCACGCAGCCGGAGATGTTCGGCCCCCGCCACGAGCATCGGCTCGGCATGATCCTCCGTGAAGTGGACAAACTGCCGCGCGGTGGCCGCGTGCTCGACAGTGCCGTCGGTCTCGGCCAGCTCTCCGTACGCATGCAGCAGCGCGGCTATCGCGTCTTCGGCATCGACTACGCGCTCGAAGCCGCCCTCCACGTGCGCCGCAACACCACTATCCCGGTCGTGGTGGGCGACATGACCCGCATGCCCTTCCGCACCGGCGCATTCGACGGCGTCACGACCGGCGAGACCCTCGAGCACCTCGACGACGACGCCTCCGCCGCCCGCGAGATCACCCGCGTCCTCGGCGATGGCGGCACCTGCATCGCCACCGTCCCCGCGCTGCAGAGTCTCTGGAGCGCCTCCGACGACTACTACGAGCACCGGCGCCGCTACTCCCGAGCCCAGCTCGTGACCATGTTCTCCGCGCTGCGCGTCGAGAAGGCGCGCTACTGGGGCTTCCCGGTCGTCCTGACCTACGACACCCTCTTCCTCCTCCCCATGAACAAACGCCGCGCCCGCCGCAACGTCGACGAAGACGCCGCCTTGCGCTCCGTAGCCAAGGCCGGCCGCGCACGATTCCTCGTGCGGCTCGTCCGCGCCGTGTTTGCGCTCGACGGCTTGTTTGCGTGGCTCCCGTTCGGGCCGGGGTTGTTGATGGTGGGGAGGAAGGTCAGCTCGCGAGAGGGTTCATCACACGTGCGCCGTGGAAACGGCGGAAGTCGCGGTCGGCAGTGAACACGGTCGCGTCGTGCTCGATTGCCAGTGCTGCAATGTCGGCATCGGTCACGAGCGGCCCACGGATCTCGCTCGTGCGAAGGATTTCACGCATGATGCTCCAATGGCCGGGAGTCGGTTCGATGATGCGCACATTCGGCATGGCGAGCCATTCATCCACAATCGCCACGGCATCATCAATGTCGAGAGGCTGAGGAAGAATTCGCGGACTGGTGATGATCCGGAGAAACGCCAGAATGACGCTCCACGGCAGCGCGACAATCCCGGGTTTCGAGAAAGACTCGTCGAGCCAGAGACGGGCAGCCCGATGCTGCGGCGCGTCGCGTTGTACGCGTAAATCAGGAGGTTCGCATCGACGAGGATCAAGTCCTCTCCAACTCGTCGAGAGCCTCCAGTGCCCGGCCCGTACATTCGAGGTCGACCAGAGGTTTCCCAAGGCTACGCGGCCGGACTTTGAACGGACGCGCTTGAATGTCGACCGGGACCAGAGTGCGCCTCAGCGTCGCGTTTACGATCTCTTCCGGTGTCACTCCCGTCCGCTGCGACTCTCGGTCGAGCCTCGCCGCAACATCCTCATCGAGCGTAATAGTCGTCTCGCGTCCCATACCCCGATCATCCTCGCCGGCCCGCCGTTGTCAAGCCGTCGCGTTCCCATTCGCGGCAGACCGAGGTAGCATAAAAGGATGGGAAAGCCGAAAGAGATCGAAAAAGCGGTCGAGATCCCGGCCGACGCGGCTCCTGGCGAGTACGGGCCGATCATGTATGACGAGTTCCTCGCGCTGCCGGAAGACGTGAGACAGCGCCGGATCAAACGCGTGTACGAGAAGACGATGGCGCTCCGCGGAAAGATTCACATCGAGCTGGACATCGACGCAGCCCGTGGCCGTAATCGCTGATAGCTCCACGCTGATCGACTTCCTGGACGGTAAGCCGATCGCGCAGGTCGAGGACGCGGTCGCTGCCGGCACACTCGTCTTCGCGCCGCTGGCGATTGCTGAGCTCCTCTCCGGAAACACGACTCCTCGACAGCGCGAGACGATCGGCGAATGGCTGCAGGAGTTTCCGCTGCATAAGACGCCGCTCGCACATTGGATGGCAGTCGGCGCGATGCGGCGAATGCTTCGCAGTCATGGCCTGAACGTCACCATTCCCGATACGCACATGGCCCAATGCGCCCTCGACCTCAACGCCACCCTCCTCACCCGTGACGAGATCTTCCTCCGCATCTCCGCCCACACGTCCCTTCGCCTCGCCCAACTTCGCTAGAATCCGCGCAGCAAACGGAGGTGCGCGAATGAGTGATGGCTACGACAAGCCCAGCAAGGCGGAAGACGAGTACTTTGCGCGGCAGGAAGTGGAGCGGCGCAAGAAGTGGGCGGCCGAGCAGTCCGCGAAGATGGCCAACGAGGAGAAGGACCGCCTCAAGCAGGCTCACTGGATGAAATGCCCCAAGTGCGGGATGGACCTGCAGGAGATCGAGCTGCACGGCGTCAAGGTCGACCAGTGCGCGAGCTGCGGCGGGGTGTTCCTCGACGCGGGCGAGCTCGACCAGCTCAGCAAGCATGAAGACGGCGGCGTGATGAACAAAGTCTTCTCGATCTTCCGCTGATGCTCTTCCTCGCGCCCGCGGAGCTCCGCGCGCTCGACGCCCGCGGGCTCGAGGAGCTCCTCGGCCGCACGGATCTCGTCGCTGCTTTTGCAGACGGCGCGGTGTGCGGAGTCGCGGCGGCGGCGCTGCTCTTCGCGGACTACGCCGTCATCGCCGCGGATACGACGCTCGAGATCGACTCGGCCGAGGCCTATGCGGCGGTGGTGTGGCGGCTGGGGCGGAAGGCGTTGCCGTGGCACCTCGGCGGCGCGGATCCGAGGGAGATCGTCGACGAAGTCAGCGACAGAGATCCCCACGCATGGCTGGAGGAATGGAAGCGGCATCGCAGCGTTATCGCACTCGACGCCGCGGCCGGACTGATCCGCGCACGCGGCGGAGACCGCCTCGAGTGCGCCCAATTCGCGCGCCTCTTCGCCGTCGGCGAACCGCAGAAGGGGCTTGGCGCGTTCCTCGCGAAGGTCAGGGCGTCATATAGTTGATCTCAAGTTGAAGCCGGAGAACCTATGAGCCGAACCGAGTCGGAGATCTCTCGTCAGAGCGCGGTGGTGCCGAGCATCCCGCAGTCGCAGCCGGAGCAGTTGTCGCTGTTCGCCCCCGAAGCGGTGGCGACGGTGCAGAAGCAGGAGACCGAGTGGCGCGAGAAGACCCTCGGCCCCGTCCTGCAGAAGAAGGCCTTCTGGAAGAAAGACTTCACCACCGTCAGCGGGATGGAAGTCAATCCGATGGCGACGCCGCTCTCGATTGCCGGCCAGGACTTTCACGAGATCGCCTATCCGGGCGACTTCCCCTACACGCGCGGCATCCATCCGACCGGCTATCGCGGCCGCCTCTGGACGATGCGTCAGTTCGCCGGCTTCGGCACCGCCAAGCAGACCAACGAGCGCTTCAAGTACCTCCTCTCCCAGGGGCAGACCGGACTCTCGACGGCCTTCCACCTGCCGACGCTCTACGGCTACGACTCCGACCATCACTACAGCGCCGGCGAAGTCGGCAAGTGCGGCGTGGCCGTCGACACGCTCACGGACATGGAAGTGCTCTTCGACGGCATCAACCTCGAGGATGTGACGGTCTCGATGACCATCAACTCCACGGCTCCGATCGCGCTGGCGATGTACCTCGCCGTCGCCGAGAAGCAGGGCGCCGACTGGAAGAAGATCGGCGGCACGCTCCAGAACGACATCCTCAAGGAGTACATCGCCCAGAAGGAGTACATCTTCCCGCCGCGTCCTTCCATGCGGCTGATCACCGACACGTTCAAGTTCTGCGCGGAGAACGTGCCGAAATACAACCCGATCTCGATCAGTGGATACCACATCCGCGAGGCCGGATCGACGGCCCTGCAGGAGCTGGCCTTCACACTGCGCGACGGCATGGAGTACGTGGAGTACGGCGTCCGCGCGGGACTCGACGTCGACGAGTTCGCGCCGCGTCTCTCGTTCTTCTTCAACTCGCACAACGACCTCTTCGAAGAGGTGGCCAAGTTCCGCGCGGCGCGCCGTGTGTGGGCCAAGGTGATGCGCGACCGCTACGGCGCGAAGGACCCGCGCTCGTGGCAGCTCCGCTTCCACACGCAGACCGCCGGCGCGTCGCTGACCGCGCAGCAGCCGTACAACAACATCGTCCGCGTCACGATCCAGGCCCTGGCCGGCGTCCTCGGTGGCACGCAGTCGCTGCACACGAACTCGCTCGACGAGACGCTGGCCCTGCCGACCGAGCAGGCCGCGCGCATCGCGCTGCGCACGCAGCAGATCATCGCCCACGAGTCGGGCGTGACGAACACGGTCGACCCCCTCGGCGGCTCCTACTTCATCGAGGAGCTGACGAACCAGATGGAGCGCGGCTGCTTCGAGTACTTTGAGAAGATCGACCAGTTCGGCGGCATGGTGGAGGCGGTGGAAGCCGGCTTCCCGCAGCGCGAGATCTGGGACGCGTCGTATGCCTTCCAGCGCTCGGTCGACTCCGCGGAGAAGCTCGTCGTCGGCATGAACTCGTTCAAGATGGAGCAGGAAGAGCCGTACGACGCGCTCTACATCGACGAGTCGGTGACGGCCGAGCAGATCGCGGGGCTGAACAAGGTCCGCGCGGAGCGCGACACGCAGAAGGTGCAGGACGCGCTGCAGGCGCTTCGCAACGCCGCCGCCGACGAGAACGCGAACACGATGCCACTGCTCATCGAGGCCGTGAAGGTATACGCGACGGTAGGGGAGATCTCGGACGCGTTCCGCGATGTCTTCGGCACGTATCAGGAACCTGCGCTCTTTTAGGAGTGCGGGGGCGATGAGCCACCGCTTTCGGATCGTGGGATAGAAAAGCGGCGGCTCGTTCGCCGCCGCACTCCTATATGCGAGTCATCGCGTTGCTCCTGATTCTCGCGTTGCCGTTGCGTGGCGCGGATCGCGAGAAGATCGCGGCGCTCAACGTCGCGTCGACGTCGCTCGTCACGTGGGCCCGCTGCCTCGTCCACGCGAAGCTGACGAAGACCCGGCCGAAGCACATGCGCTGCCTGGCCGCGGGTGCGCTCGGCGGCGCGGGGTTCTATCAGGCCAAGCGGCTCGCGGGCGACGGGCACATCACCACCGCGTGGCTGCTGGCGAACCTCACCTCGTCCGTCGTCGAGAACACGACTCTCGGCGAGCATCCGCTCTCGCGTCTCGGCTACACCTTCGGGCCGTTCCGGCTGCGACTGGCGACGCCGCTCGATCGCGCGCGTGAATCGCTGCTCGACGTCGACGTCAACGCCGCGGAGACCGGCTACCTCGCGCGCGCCGTCATCGACGCGGATGACGTCGACATCCGCGACGGCATGATCTGGTACGAGACCGAGTCGCCGGACATCGACGAAGACGGGCGCGTCGTGCATGGCTACACCTGGGGCTTGTTTCCGGGAGTCTGGCGCGGCGCGCGGAAAGAGGTCTGGAATCACGAGGCCGTGCACGCCGTGCAGTCGATGCAGCTCGACTCCGCCGAGCCGCCTGCGCTGACCCTCGATCGCGAACGCCGTCTTGTGCGCGTCCGCTATCTCCGCCTTGGCGCACTGAACGTCGCCGATAACCTCTCCTCGCAGCTCGTGCCGTACGAAGAACGATGGGTTGAGATCGAAGCGTACCGCTTCGCCGGCGACCGCGAGCCGCCCCGTTGATGGCGCACTAGTTATTCTGTGTTAGCATCGCCGGCGATGCGTGCGATCGTTCTGATCCTGACGCTCTGCATCTCCGCCGGCCTCCTCGCCGACGAACTGGTCCTCGTCCCGATCTGGTACGACGGCCCCGGTGACGCGGGCTCCCGCTGGACCACGCACCTCTCGGTCTACAACGGCACGCGCTACTACCTCCAGGGCAACGACCGCGGCGCGCTGCCGTGTCAGTGGCTGCTCAATCCCTGTCCGCGCGGCTTCTGGGCGAACACGATGATCGTCTACCAAGCCTCGCTGGCCATCCCGGGCGGCTTCGTGATGTCGCTGCCGGGCGACTTCGGCAACGACCTCCATTTCACGCTGCGCATCTTCGAGCGCACCGCGTGGCAGGAGGACCTCGGCACCGACCTCCCGGTTGTCCGCGAGCGCGATTTCCGCCGCGGCCCCGTCCAGATCATGAACGTCCCGGCGGCGGACCCGAACGCGTTCCGGTACACGCTGCGCGGCTATGCCATCAACAACGGCAGCGGCAACGCCTTCGTCCCGCGCGCGCGGCTCAACGGCTGGATCACGATGGCCGATGGCTCGCCCGATTTGGTGCTGACCCGCGAGGTCGCACTCATCCCCGCGCTGCGCGGACTCGGGCACTATTACTTCGAGGACGGGAACTTCGTCCGCGAGCTCGTCACCGTGGCCGGCGCGATGGGCTCGCTGCGCGTCGAGATCGAGCCGCTGACGCCGAACCTGCGGTGGTGGGGGATGGTCAGCTCGACGAACAACCGCTCGAGCGACGTCACCGTCGTCACGCCGAACTGAGGTCCGCATTCAGCAACCTCATCCCGCCGCGGGAGAGCGTGCCGCGAGGCAGGGATTTGTCACTGATTGGTCAACGAGGGGAGCGCGCAGCGTGATCTGAATCACAATTTGGTGTTATTCGTGCCGTATCATCCGGCTATCCGAGGAGGATCCATATGTCACGACGGGCCGCGGTAGTCCTGTTTCTACTGCTTTTTACAACCGGCGTCTTTGCGAAAGAAGTGTTCCTGCCGGTCAGCGGCACGGCGAATAACGTCTTCTTCAGCGACGCCCGTATCTTCAATCCCACCGACCACGAGATCACCGTTCAGGCGTACTACCTGCCGCGCGGCAACAACAGCAACGCGGGCGAGCAGCCGATCTCCTTCACGGTCCCGACCCGGCAGATGAAGATCTCCGACGACATCGTGAAGAACCTTCTTCTGCGTGCGGACGTGGGCGGCATCCGCTTCGTCTCCGCGGATGATTTCGTCGTCACTCAGCGCGTCTATGCACTCAGCACCCTCAACTGCGGGACCGGCCCCCTCAACCCCTGCACCCTCGGGCAGTTCGTCCAGGGCCTCGATCTCTCCGCCGCGGTGCGGAAGGGCGTCATCCTGCAGCTCAAGGCGGGGGAGAAGTTCCGCACGAACGTCGGCGCGCTCAACCCGAACGCAGTACCGGCGACCGTGACGTGGCGCCTCTACGACAAGAACAACGCCCTCGTCTCGACCGGCGCGCCGATCGTGATGCCGCCGTACGCCACGATCGGACCGACGTCGATCACCACCACGTTCTTCTTCAACCCCGGCACGGCCGACATCACCGACGCCTGGGTGAGCTTCGACTCCGACCAGCCGATCTTCGCGTACGGCTCCGTCGTCGACAACGGCTCCAGCGACCAGACCTACGTCCCGGCCTCCGGCGACAGCGGCGTCACGCCGCCGGTGGTGATCCCGGAGCCGACCGTCAAGGTCGTCGACGTCCGCGCCATCAACTGGGAGTTCAACGTGACCGGCACTACCGGCCTGAAAGCGGGCGACCAGGTGAAGTTCGTGATCAAGGCCGACGACGGCATTCACGGCTTCCGGCTCTTCTCGCCGTCGAGCGACATCCTCATCGACCTCGGTCAGGTGGACGGCGTCGCCACCGAGCGCACCATCACGCTGCCGGCCGCCGGGTCGTACCAGTTCATCTGCACGCGCACTCTGTGCGGGGCGGGGCATGAGGACATGAACGGCGCATTCAGCGTCGGCAACTGAAGGTACGGACCTTGACCATGTGCAGGGCGGATAGCCGTCCGCCCCACGCATCGGCCTCTTCTTTGCTACACTGATTGGTGACTGGGAGTGTCGGGCAGGGTGCAGGTCATCGAATTCTTTCGCAGCCGCAGGGGCGGGGAGTTGATCGGGATCGTCGTCATGGCGATCGGGATCAGCGTCTTCGCGTCCCTCCTCACGTATCACCCGCGTGATTCCTCCGCGTTCTACACCTCCACCGCTACCGAGATCCGCAACGCCATCGGCTATTACGGCGCGACGCTGGCCTGGATCTTCGTCAGCTTCTTCGGCTTCGCCAGCCTGCTCTTTCCGGGCGTGCTGCTGGCCATCGGCTGGAACCGTTTCTGGGGGCGCGAGCTGGAGTACTTCCACACGAAGCTGATCGGCTTCGTCATCCTGGCGCTGGCCATGCCGCCGCTGTTCGACCTCGTGGTGGGCAAGGTCTGGCTGCGCGGCTCGCTCATCCTCTCCGGGGGTTACCTCGGGCAGGAGATCAACAAAGCCGTCAGCGGCAACCTGAACACCAGCGGTGCTGTGATCGCGCTCGTGACGGCGCTGCTGGTCGGCCTGCTGCTGGCGACGCGCATCAGCCTCGCGGCCGTGTTCCTCGCCATCCACCGGCAGTCGCTTGCCTTCGGACGCACCGTCTCCATGCACTGGGCGCGCATCTCCGAGCGCCGGCGTAAGGACAAGGCGAAGACGGCGCTCGTGCGCAAGCACCTCGAAAAAGTGGACGCGCCGCAACTGCGCCTCGTCCCCGCACCGACCGAGCCCGCCGTGCGCGGCCCGATCGTGCGCGAAGTGCAGGGACGCGGCAGCTTCCAGATCCGGAAAGTCACGAAGGCCGACCTGCGCAAGGCGGCCGAGGCGCTGGCGCAGCAGGAAGACACGAACCCGTTTGAGCTGTATGCCGAGCCGGCGGTCATTCCGGTGAAGCCGGCCGTGAAAAGCGCGCCGCGCGTCGTGCCGCCGCCCGTCCTCGAAGAGGAAGAGGACGACTTCGAAGATCCGCTTTTCCTCGAGCCGCCGGTCCTCCAGCCGAAGCCCAAACCGTCCATCCCCCGTCCCGCCGCGCGCAGGCCGGAGAAGCCGCCGCGCCGCGAGATCAAGCTCACGCACGATGCGCTGCCGCCGATGTCCCTGCTGACCGAAGGGCCGAAGGTCGACACCATCAACGACGAGGTCCACAAGAAATTCATCGAGATCGGACACCTCATCGAAGCGCGTTGCCGCGAGTTCAGCGTCGACGGCGAAGTCACCGCGTATCACCCCGGCCCGGTCGTGACCACGTTCGAGTTCAAGCCGAGCGCCGGCGTGAAGTACGCGAAAGTCGTCAACCTCGGCGACGATCTCGCCCTGGCGCTGAAGGCGGAGTCGATCCGTATCGAGCGCATCTCCGGCTCGTCGACGGTCGGCATCGAAGTGCCGAACCGCAAGCGCGAGCTGATCACGCTGCGCGACATCATCGAGACCGAGGCCTTCTCCGCGTCTTCGTCGCTGCTGACGCTCGCGCTCGGGAAAGACATTCACGGCGAGCCGCTCGTCACCGACCTCTCCAAGATGCCGCACCTGCTCGTGGCCGGTGCCACCGGCGCCGGCAAGTCGGTCGGCCTCAACTCCATGATCGTCTCGCTGTTGTACAAGGCGCTGCCGTCGCAGCTGCGCATGCTGATGATCGACCCGAAGATGGTCGAGATGAAGGTGTACGAAGACATCCCGCACCTGCTTCATCCGATCATCACCGACCCCAAGCTCGCCTCCACGGCGCTGATCTGGGCGGTCAACGAGATGGAGAACCGCTACCGCACCCTGGCCGAGTGCGGCGTGCGCAACATCGACCAGTACAACGCCCTGCTGAAGGACCCCGATCTCTATCGCCGGGCGAAAAAGCTCGCCGCCGACGCGCCGACGCCGCACGATGAGCCGCTGCAGTACATCGTCATCATCATCGACGAGTTCGCCGACCTGATGATGGTTGCCTCGAAAGACGTCGAGGACTCCGTGACGCGTCTCGCGCAGAAAGCGCGCGCCGTGGGCATCCACCTCATCATCGCCACGCAACGCCCCTCGGTCGACGTCATCACCGGCGTCATCAAGGCCAACCTGCCGTCGCGCATCTCGTTCCAGGTGGCGTCGAAGATCGACTCGCGCACCATCCTCGACACCCAGGGCGCCGAGAAGCTCCTCGGCAACGGCGACATGCTCTTCCTCCCGCCCGGCACGGCCCGCATCCGCCGCCTGCACGGCGCGTACGTCTCCGAGTCCGAGATCAACGACATCGTCGAGTACGTGAAGAAGCACCAGGGGGAGCCGAAGTTCCTCGAAGAGATCACGAAGCTCGAAGAAGAGAAGAACGGCGTCGACGGCATCGAGTACCTCGAGGATCCCAAGTACGACGACGCCGTACGCGTCGTGCTGTCGACCGGCCAGGCCAGCGCCTCCTACCTGCAGCGCCGCCTCAAGCTCGGCTACTCGCGCGCCGCCCGCCTGATCGAGATCATGGAAGCGAACGGCGTGGTCGGTCCGTCGCAGGGCTCGAAGCCGCGCGAGATCCTGATCCGCGCGGACGACTACCCGCCCGCGAGCGGGCAGTCGATCTAGTTCATCCCCCACACCACCCAGATCTCGACCGCCGTGGCGATGATGAACCCCGACAGCAGCGCGACGTACGCGAATCGCAGGAAGCGGTACTTTTTGCGATAGAGGTACGCGCCGATGCCGTAGAGATCGCGGAGCATGGCCTCGTAGATCAGCGTGTCGGAATGCAGCAGCGGCTCCATGGCCTGCAGGAACTCCTGCTCCGACAGCTCGCCGAAGTGCCCGAAGAAGAGCAGGTTCCGCCGCGCCAGGCCGCGCTGCACGGAGCGCGGCGCGAAGGTCGGCAGGACGGCGATGATCGCCAGGAGCAGCGAGAGCAGCGACGCCGCGGCGAGCGTCAGCAGCGCGGGGCGGAGGATCGGCTCGTCCGCCCGGCTCAGGGCGATGGTCAGCACGATCGACGAGATGGTGATGAGGATGCTGGCCTTCGTGTCCGCCATCGCGCTGAGCTGCACGTGATGCTGCTGCGCGGTGCGCAGCATGGTGTCGAGTAGTACCCGCGAACGGACGCCGTCGAGGGCGGGGAGGGTCGTCTCCGTGTCCACGGCACGAGTGTAATGCGTTGAACCGAATTCGCTTTGTGACGCACTACCTGCCGAGGACCCGCCTATCTGACAGGGATGGCCGGCAGCGTGCCGGCCATCCCCTCCGCGTCACTTCGACGCGTTCTTCTCCGCCGCTCCCACGCTTCGCGCCATCGCCACCACTTCGATGAAATCCTCGGCCTCGATCGGCTCGATCGACTCGAACGTGGCGTTGCCTTTGTGCGGTGAGTTGCGCAGGAGCATGCCGAGCTGGGCGACCGAGGAGGCCAGGCGGAAATTGTGGGAGGGGGCTACGTCGACCGCCGTCGACACGGTGCGCGTCAGCAGGCGGCTGGTCTCGCCGTCCGGCTCCTTGTAGCGCAGCTTCAGCGTGGCCAGCTCCGCGCCGCCGGTGGCCTTGCGGGTCTGGTACTTCAGCGGATCGACGTCGGCGTTCGGCACGTCGCCGCCAGGAGGCACGAGCTCGTAGAGCGCCGTCACCGCGTGACCGGCGCCGAGCTCGCCCGCGTCCTTCTTGTCATTGTTAAAGTCTTCGGCGCGCAGGAGGCGGTTCTCGTAGCCGATCAGTCGGTACGCGCCGACGTGCGCCGGGTTGAACTCCACCTGGATCTTCACGTCCCTGGCCACGGTGAACAGCGTCGCGCCCATCTCGCGCACCAGCGACTTGCGGGCCTCGGCGATCGTGTCGATGTACGAATAGTTGCCGTTGCCCTTGTCGGCCAGCAGTTCCATCTTCGAGTCCTTGATGTTGCCGCTGCCGAAGCCGAGGACGGTCAGGAAGATGCCGTCGCGGCGCTTCTCCTCGATGAGCTGCTCGAGCTCCGTGTCGCTGCTGACGCCGACGTTGAAATCGCCGTCCGTGGCCAGGATCACGCGGTTGTTGCCGTTGCGGAGGAAGTTGTCCTTCGCCACCTGGTAGGCCAGGACGATCCCTTCCGCGCCCGCGGTCGAGCCGCCGGCCTCGAAGGCCTCCAGCGCGTCGAGGATCTGCGCGCGGTCCGAGCCGCGCGTCGGCTTGAGGACCAGTCCCGCGCTCCTGGCGTACGCGACGATCGACACGCGATCCTCGGGGCGGAGCTGGTCGACGAGGAGGCGCAGCGCGTTCTTCACCAGCGGCAGCTTGTCCGGCGACTCCATCGAGCCCGAGGTGTCGACGAGGAACACGAGATTATTCGGCGGCAGGTCTTCCGTCTCGATCTTCCGCGTCTGCAGTCCGACCAGCAGCAGCCGGTTCCGAGGATTCCACGGGCAGGCCGCCAGCTCGGTCGTGACCGACACCGGGTCGGCGCCGTTCGGCTCGGGATAGTCGTAGGTAAAGTAATTGACCATCTCCTCGATGCGCACCGCGTCGCGCGGCGGTTTCACGCCGTCGCGCAGCATGCGGCGCACGTTCGCGTACGAGGCGCGGTCGACGTCGATGGAGAACGTGGAGAGCGGGTTGTCGGCCGGACGGAGGAACGGGTTCTCGTCGAACCGCCCGTACTCCTCGGTATTGTGGACGACGTCCTTCTCCTGCCGCATCAACTTGTACGACATGGCCTCCGTCGCGACAGCGCCGCCGACACGCATAGGCGACGCGACGGCGTCCGCGGGGACTTCGGTGGCCACGGTCACCGGTCTCGGCGGGTTCTGGTATTCCGATTTCGTACAGGCGGCCAGCAGGATGAGGGCGAGTGCAAAACGGCGCATGGTGGTTGCTCCTTTTGTGGCGTTAGACGGGGAGGGGCGGCCGGAGGAAACCGGGTTACTGGTTCCTGGCCCTGGGCAGGCCCGTTGCTGGTTGCTGGTTGCTGGTTGCCAGGACTGTCTCGTCTCGCCGCACATGTATCGCGAGCCCCAGCGGCACCAGCAACCAGCAACCAGCAACCGGCCTGCCCCCGAGGCCAGCCACCAGCAACGCGGCCCGCCTCCCGGCTGGCCCCGCTTGTGCTATTGCGAACGAGCATGCGATGGACGCCTGGCAACATCAGTTCTGACGTCGAAGATCGCCGCGGCATGGGCGGCGGCGGATTGAGCTTCGGGCGCGGGCCGCAGGTCGGCTGCGGCGGCGCGATCATCCTCCTTGTCCTCAGCCTCCTCACTGGGCGCAACTTCTTCGTCGACAGCTCGGTCAACACCGGCGTCCAGCCGGCGGGACCGGGACCGGGGGGACGGAGCGCGCCCGTGAACGAGACCCCCGAGGAGCGGCAGCGGCTGGAGTTCCTGTCCGACGTCTTGGACGACTGCCAGAACACGTGGGCCGGCGTTTTCCAGCAGGAAGGCATCCAGTACCAGAAAACCAGACTGGTCGTCTTCCGCGACCTCACCGACACGAGCTGCGGCAGGGGACAGGCGGCCAGCGGTCCGTTCTACTGCCCCGCCGACGGCAAGGTCTACCTCGACCTCGGCTTCATGGACGAGCTGGACCGCCGCTGCGGCGCGCCCGGCGATTTCGCGCAGGCGTACGTCATCGCGCACGAGATCGGCCATCACGTGCAGAACCTCGTCGGCACCTCCGGCCGCGTCCAGGAAGCCATGCAGAGCGATCGCCGCAACGCCAACGAATACTCGGTGCGGCTGGAGCTCCAGGCCGATTGCTACGCCGGCATCTGGGCCGCTTCGGCGGGCCAGCGCGGCATCCTGGAGACGGGCGACGTCGAAGAAGGCATGGGCGCGGCGTCCGCCGTCGGCGACGACCGCCTGCAGGAGATGTCCGGACGCGGCGTGAACCCCGACGCGTTCACGCACGGCTCGGCGGCGCAGCGCGTGGAATGGTTCCAGCGCGGCTTCCAGTCGGGACGCATCCGCGACTGTGACACGTTCAAGTGAGATCAGGTGCGTTCGCGCCGTGTCCCGGCTGAACATCGTCGTGTCCCGGCTGAACACGACTGTGTTTCACGAAAACATCACAGTGTCCCGACGGGACATCGCTGTGGCCCGGCGGGACACGGTCGTGTTTCACGAAAACATCACAGTGTCCCGGCTGAACATCGTCGTGTCCCACTAAAACACCACTGTGTTTCCCGGGAACATCACCTTGTCGCGGCGGGAACGAGGCGTGTTCCGTAAAACCCGCCGTGTTTTCGGCGAACCCCGACGGCCGCCCGTTCTCCTCGGGCTCGGAGTAAGATCTCCGCCTCATTCCGACCCATCGCCAATGCTCAGGCAGGAGGTTTCATGCGTAGACCCGTACTGCTTCTCCTCGTCTTCCTCTTTACTCTTCCCCTCGCGGCACAGACGGCAGGACCGTGGCAGCGGCTCCCGGGTATGCGGCTCGCGGGACAGATCTCGCGCGACGCGAACGGCATCGCCCGCATCCGCGCCTTCACCGACTACGACGCCGTCTTCCTCAACGGCTGGGTCCACGCGCAGGACCGGCTCTTCCAGATGGACGAGAACCGGCGCACGGCCAACGGCACGCTGGCCGAGCTCGTCGGGGGGCCGGCGGCGCTGGGGTCCGACGTCCAGCTCCGGACGCTCGGCCTGGGCCGGGCCGCGCAGCTCTCGCAGCTCGAGTACTCGCCGCGCGTGAACGAACTGCTCGAGGCCTACGCCGCCGGCGTCAACGCCTGGGTGGCGGCCAACCCGTTGCCGCCCGAGTACGCGGCGCTCGAGCTCACGACTTTCCAGCGCTGGACGGCGCTCGACAGCATCGCCGTGGCCAAGCTGCTCGCGTTCGGGTTGTCGTTCGACCTCGACGTCTCGAACACCGTTGCGCTCCTGACTTACCAGGGCGCCGGAACGGTCCTCGGCGTCAACGGCGCGGCGCTCTTCTTCGAAGACCTCTTCCGCTCGCAGCCGTTCGACCCCGCGTCGACCGTTCCGGACGCCACTCGAGGCACTGCCCTCGGCGTGCCCGACGCGCTGAAGAGCGGTGACACCCCGGGCTGGCAGACCGCCGTGGCAGCCGACGCGCTCGATCCCAAGGCCGTGGCGCTGGCGAAGAAGTACCTCGAAGACCTGCAGCAGATCCCGTTCTTCCAGAAGATCCTCGACCCCGAGCTGCGCGGCGCGTCGAACGAGTGGGCCATCGCCGGCAAGCTCTCCGCGACCGGCCGGCCCATGATCGCCAACGACCCGCATCTCGCGTTGCGCATGCCGTCGACCTTCTACCCGATCGGCCTCTCCGGCTCGCGCATCAACGCGGTCGGCGTCGGCTTCCCCGGCGCGCCGCTGGTCGTGCAGGGCCACACCGGGCGCATCGCCTGGGGGAGCACGGTCAACCCGATGGACGTCACCGACGCCTATCAGGAGCAGATCGTCCCCGACCCCACGTCGACGGCCGGTCTCGGCTCGATGTACAAAGGCGTGCGCGAGCCGCTCGCGGCGATTCCGCAGACCTTCCGCACCAACAACCCCGGTAACGGCACGCCGAACGACATCACCGTCGTGCCGTCGAGCGGCACCGTCCCCGCGGCCACGCTGATCGTGTCGCGCCGCAATGCGCCGATCGTCTCGCTCGACCTCACCACCGGCGCGGGTGTCAGCGTGCAGTGGGTCGGTCACGGTCCGACGCGCGAGCTGGAGACCTTCCTGATCTGGAACGAAGGCGCGAACCTCACCGACTTCCGCAACGGATTGCAGTTCTTCGACGTCGGCTCCCAGAACTGGATCTACACCGACGTGGAAGGGAACATTGCCTACTTCACCAGCGGCGAGATGCCGCTCCGCGAAGACCTGCAGGCGGGCACCGTGCAGGGCCTGCCGCCGTTCTTCCTCCGCAACGGCGCGGGTGGCGGTAATGACTGGCTGCGCGTCACCGGCCCGCGTCCGGCCGGGCAGGCGTCGCCCTACCAGATCCTCCCCGCCGCGGAGATGCCGCAAATCGTCAATCCCGCCGGCGGCTGGATCGTCAACGCCAACAACGACCCGGCCGGCAACACGCTCGACAACAACGCCCTGAACCAGCTCCGTCCGGGCGGCGGCATCTACTATCTCAATCCCGCCTACTCAGGCTTCCGCGCCGGGCGCATCACGCAGCTCGTCCGCGAGAAGCTGGCCAGGAACGAGAAGTTCACCTTCGCCGACATGCAGCGCATCCAGGCCGACGTGGTCCTGCTCGACGCGCAGTACTTCGTCCCCTTCATCACGCGCGCGCTCGACAACGGCGCCGCCAGCAGCGTCCCCGCGCTGGCCGGCCTGGCCGCGGCGCCCGGCGTGGCGACGGCGGTGAATCGCCTGCGCACGTGGGATTTCTCCACGCCGACCGGCATCCCCGAGGGGTATGACGCGGCCGACGTGAACGGCGTGCTCTCCGCCCCGTCCAGCGCCGAGATCGAGTCGAGCATCTCCGCGACGATCTACAGCGTCTGGCGCGGCCAGTTCATCAAGAACACCATCGACGCGGTCCTGACTCAGCCCGATCCCGATCTGCCGCGGCCCTCGAGCGCGGGCTACGTCACCGCGCTGAAGAATCTCCTCGACAACTTCGGCACGCGTTTCGGTTCCGGCGCCTCGGGCGTCCCGTTCTTCAACGTGCCCGGCATCCCGAACACGCAGGAGACGGCCGCCACGCGCCGCGACATCCTGATCCTGAAGAGTCTCACCGACACGCTGGAGCTGCTGGCCAGCGAGCCGTTCGCGCCGGCGTTCGCGCGCTCGACGAACCAGAACGACTACCGCTGGGGCAAGCTGCACCGCATCATCTTCCGCCACCCGCTCGGCGGCCCGTACAACACGCCCACCGCGGGCGGTGCGTTCCCGGCACCGCTGCCCGGATTGACCGGCATCCCGGTCGACGGCGGCTTCGAGGTCGTCGACGCGTCGAGCCACAACGCGGCCGCCAACACGCTGGACGGCTTCATGTTCGGCAGCGGCCCGGTGCGGCGTATGGTCTCCGAGGCCACGCCGACGCGGATCAACGCGGTGAGCAGCCTGCCCGGAGGTCCGAGCGGGCTGGTGGCCAGTCCGCTGTACATCAACCTGCTGCGGCCGTGGCTGACGAACGAGGCCTTCCAGCTCGACATTCAATCGCGCGTGATTCTGCCGTGGGGTGGCCAATGAAGAAATCAGTACTGCTCTTGACGGCGCTGCTCGTGGCGGTGCCGCTGTTCGCGCAGGAGCGCACCAAAACCGTGACCGTGTGGGCCTCGCAGGTCGACATGGAAGGGGAGAACGCGCTCGACGGCGGGTTCGAGACCGACTTCGACGACGGCAACGCCCTTGGCGCGAGCATGAACTTCTTCGTGGGGCGCATGTTCTCCGTGGAGGCCTCGGTGTTCGGCATCAAGACCGACGCCGCGCTCGGGTTCGAAGGGACGGCCCTCGACCTCGGCAGCGTCGATCTCGTGCCGATCACGCTCGGCGTGCAGATCCATCCGTTCGGCTCGTCCCGCTTCGACCCCTACGTCGGCGCGGGCGGCGCGTACGTGATGGCGGATGACCTCAACAGCAACGACCTCGACACGCTCGGCCTCGGCCGCATCGAGCTGGAGAACGAGCTGACCTACTACCTCAACGCCGGCATCGGCTTCCAGTTCACGGAAGGCTTCGGCCTCGTGATCGACGGCCGCTACATCCCGTACGAAACGAGCTCCCGCTCGACGCGCACGGGCGGGGAGCAGGACCTCGAGTTCGCCCCGCGAATCCTCTCCGCCGGCCTCCGCTTCCGCTTCTAGTATCCAGTCCCCTCTCCCCGTCGCAGCCTCACCGCGATGGGGAGAGGGATAGGGTGAGGGGCCGTGCACCGCTGCGTGGGTTGTCGGGCGCAGGAGCAGGACCGGACGCTCGGCGATCTCCTGCCCCCTGCGCCCTCCGATCTGCGCCCGCGCAAGACCTACCGGTCCGTCGCCACCTCTTCCGGCAACTTCACCAGCATCCCCGCCTCCGGCCGCGTGTTCCCGTCGAAGCCGTTGATGTTCGCCACGACGACGGCGTCGTTCGTGTTCCCCGTGCTGCGGCGCGCGAGGTCGGCCCACGTCTCGCCGTTGCGCACCGTGCCGATGCGCAGGCGCGGCGGCACCGCCGAACGCGCTTCCGACGGACGCACGTTCATCTGCTCCAGCACCACCGACATCGGACTGTTGCGCGCGTTGACGCCCGGCGCGACGAACATCATCACCACCACGTGGTCGCCGTGGTTGAATTGCGTCGTCTCGACGCCGACCTGTCCGGCCTGCGTCTGTCCTTGCCAGACGTCGACGGCGAAGCGCTCGCCCGTGCCCATGCGCGCGTCGCGCGAGCCGGCGTAGGCGAGGCCCATCTGCTGGAAGCGGATGCGCACGGCCTCCTGCACGTTGCGCCCCTGCAACTGCCGCGTATCGACTTCCTGCGCGACGAAGTAGCTCGAGCCGCTGTCGTTGCGCGGCGCCAGCGCGAACAGCACGCCCGGCTGCGTCGAGGCAACCCAGCCGTTCGGTGCGCGCACGACCAGGCCGTGGTCGCGGTCGTAGACGGTGTTGTTGCGGATGATCGTGTGCTCGGTGCTATTCGCGGTGATCATGCCGTCGAGCAGCCGCACGTATTCGTCACGGTTGGGCGGCTCGACGTTCGCGGACGAGGTCATGCCGCTGATCTCCGTGATCTTCTGGCGCACGTCGCGCACGCGCTTGGCGGGATCGGGGTGCGACATGAAGTAGCGGTCGATGCCGCCGGACGGGTTTTTGTCGAGGCGCTGCAGGGTCATGAGCATCCGCTCCGCGCCGACGGGATGGAATCGCGCCTCGGCCATGTAGCCGGTGCCGAGCAGGTCGGCCTCGGTCTCATGCTGCCGGGAGTAGCGCTGGAAGAGCAGTCCCAGTCCGAGCTCGGCGAGCTGTCCGTACTGCTGCAGGACCTCGGGACCGGCGACGACCGCACCGAGGACGAGGCCCAACTGGGCGAGCTGCGACTTCGAGATCTGCTGCGCGGAGTGACGCGCGGTGACGTGCGCGATCTCGTGGCCGAGGACCCCGGCCAGCTCGTCCTCGGAATTGATGCGCTCCAGCATGCCGCGCGTGACGTAGATGTAGCCGCCCGGCAGCGCCATCGCGTTGACGATGGGGGAGTCGAGCACCGTGAACGTCCACGGCAGGTTCGGGCGCTCCGATTTCGCCGCGAGGTCGCGGCCGATGCGCTCGACGAGCCGGTTCAGCTCCGGCTTCTCGTCATAGACGCCGTACTGCTTGATGATCTCGGGGTGGGACTGCTGTCCGATGCCGATTTCCTGCGACTCGGACACGATGTTGAACTGGCGTTTGCCGGTGGCGGGATTGGTGCTGCACGCTGCCACGAGCACGAGGGTCAATGCGAGTGTGACCTGGCGCATGAGAGTCTCCTATTCGGAGGCTCAGGAGTTCAAACGGCGTACCCGCAATTGCCGCGTCACCCCCCTGTGGCAGGGGATGCAAAGCGTCCTCATGTTTTCGAGATTCGAGTCGCCGCCTTCGACTACCGCAAGGATGTGATCGGCTTCCCACCAGGTCTTCCGTCCTTTATGGACGGCGCCCTGTTCCTGGAGTGCGCGCAACTCGCGCATGCGCGTCGCGAAGGGGAGTCGCATGATGCGTTTCCGCAGGCGATGGGTGTCGGTGCCGCACAACGCGCAGACGCCCTGATCGCGGTCGAACACGCACTCGCGCAGATAAGACGTGCTGGACCGCAGACGCCACTCGTGCACGCACGCGTCGGAACAGAAGGTGCGCCTCCGCCCGCTCACAACCCCCTTACACCACCGGCACATGGCGCTATTGTAGGGCGCAGAGGGCAGGGGGCAGAGGGCAGGAGAGAGTGCGAGGGTTCTTTCACCTGCGCCCCGCGCCCTGCTCTCTGCGCCCTCCTCCTCGGGGGTCACACCGCCGCGGGTGCGAGCACGGGCAACTCGATCGACAGCGCGGCGGCGTTGACCGTCGCGGCGATGCGAATGGCGTCGTGGACCTGTTCCTCCGTCACCCCGCCCTTGAGCACCACGTCCTCGTGCGAGCGGATGCACATCTCGCAGCCGTTGATGGCGCTGACGGCGAGGCAGAAGAGCTCGAAGTCGGCCTTGTTCGTCAGCGGCCTGGCGATGCGCTGCATGCGCAGCCGGGCCGGCATCTGCGAGTACGACGGTTTCCCGACCATGTGTCGGAAGCGGTAGTAGACGTTGTTCATGGCCATCAGCGCGGCGGCGGCCACGGCATCGTCGATGACGTCGCCCGCGACCTCGGCACCGCCGTCGGCGATGAGGGCGTCACGCAGGGCCACGTTGCGGGTGGCGACCGCCGAAGCGATCGCCACTCCCCAACGCTGGGCCGGCGTGAGAGCTCCCGGCTGCAGAACGCTCTGCAGGTTCAGCTTGATGTCTTTGGCCGCATCGGGAATCGCGGCCCGGAGAGCTTCCACACGGCTCATGGTTACGCCACCTTGATCGTTTCTTCACCCTTCTGCCAGTTGCACGGGCAGAGCTCGTCGGACTGGAGCGCGTCGAGGGTGCGGAGTACTTCGCCGACGTTGCGGCCGACCGAGAGGTCGTACGCGCTGACCGAGCGGATCGTGCCGTCCGGATCGACGACGAAGGTCACGCGCAGGGCCACGCCGCCTTCCTTGTGGATGATGCCCAGCTCGTTCGCCAGCGTCGGGTTGATGTGCACCAGCGGCGTCGGCATGTCGGCCAGATCGGGGTGGTTGTTGCGCCACGCCAGGTGCGAGAACTCGTTGTCGGTCGAGCCGCCGAGGACCACGGCGTCGCGGTCCGCGAAATCCTGCGTGTGCTTGCCGAACTCGACGATCTCCGTCGGGCAGATGAACGTGAAGTCCTTCGGGTAGGCGTAAAAGACCAGCCACTTGCCCGCGAAGTTCTTGTTCGTGAGGGTCTGGAACTCCTTGCCCTTCTCGCGGCCCACGTTGGCGGTGACGGTGAATTCGGGGAACTTCTCTCCAACAGTCAGCATTTACTTCTCTCCTTTTGATTTCAACTTCCCGCGCATGACCACCTGGTAGTGCTCTACCTCGAAGTCACGTAGCGACTCGATGTTGCAGACCTGGACGCGCTCCCACGGCACGTCGTGAATGGCTCCCGTCTCGTCGTCGATGAAGTGATGGTGCGTCTCCGTGATCGGATCGAACACCACGCTGTCCTCGGCAATCGTCAGCCGCTGCAGCAGTCCCTTCTCGACGAAGAGGTGGAGGGTGTTGTAGACCGTGGCGCGGGAGATCCACGGAAAATGCTCGCGAACGCGCTTCCAGACGAGGTCGGCCGAAGGGTGCTCAGCCGTGTGCAGGATGTAGTCCGCCACGGCCACCCGCTGTGCGGACGGCTGGATGCCTCGGTCTCGCAGCGTGGCTTCGACGCTCACGATTGTTAGACTAGGTCTAATCATCACGTGCGTCAAGAACCGGGTGAGGGGTGTTCTCATTCCGCCACAGGTGCACGAAGGCGGAGGCGCGTGATGTGCCCGTCCGTCGACTCGATGGCTACCTCTTCATCCAGGCCGCCGGTCTGCCCGACGGTCACGCGCGCCGCGTCGATGGTGATGACGCGGTGGTGGCGGATGTCGCCGCCGAGGTGGATGACGATGCGGACGTCGCGGGCCACGATCCCTTCGAGAGGAAGTGATTCCTTCTCCCCGTCAATGTGCACCGGCCAGTGGTCGTGCGCCATGGTGAAGGACTCGAAGAAGCTGCCCCAGTCGTTGCGCTCGATCTCTTTCAACATCGTGTCGTGTGTGGTGCAAGCGGCGTGCGGGTTGACTCTCTCTGTCACGACTCCGAAAAAGGGAAGCGCGCGTTCCCCGCGTTTGTGCCCGACCTGCTAGACTGCGCCGGTCCCCAAAACTTGTGCAGTCAAGACGCCTAAGCGTCACTCAGAGCCCGAGCGATGAATGCGGAGAAGACGTACCTGGAGAACCTCGCGACGATCGAGCGCATCGCCGCGTTCGTTGCCCGCAAAGGACACCTGAACGCGGACGAGACCGCGGAGTTCGTGCAGGTCGTCCGCGTTCGCTTGTTCGACAACGATTACGCGATCATCCGGAAATTCAAGGGCGCGAGTCAGATCTCGACTTACCTGATGACGGTGATCCTGCGAATCTTCCAGCAATGTCGCGTCGAAGAATGGGGCAAATGGCGGCCCTCCGCTGAAGCGAGACGGCTTGGTCAACTGGCCATTCTCCTGGAGAGGCTCCTTACGCGGGACAACTTCACATTCGCGGAAGCAGTCAACATTTTGACCGTGCGCGCGGATCCCCTCTGCACCGCGGAAGAATTGGAGGCCATCTACGCCCGCCTGCCGCTGCGCAATCCACGTCCGATGCTGGTGTCCGACGACGGACTGCCGGAGGCGGTGGCGGTGGAAAGCGACGCGGATGAGCGTCTGGAGTCGCGTGATCGCGAGCGTACCGCCTGCCGCGCGAGCAAGGCCATCGACGAGGCCGTGGCAAAGCTCGAAGCCGAAGACCGAGTCATCCTGCAGATGCGGTTCTGGCACAGCCGCAAGGTGCCGGACATCGCCCGGATGATGCACCTCGACCAGAAAAAACTATATAAACGGCTGGACAAGCTCTTCGATGGCCTCCGCCGCGCCCTCGAAGCCGCGGGCCTCAGCCGCGCCGAAATCGAAAAGGTTCTGGCGGGCGGCGATCAGGAGATCGTTTTCAAAGCCCTCACTCCCAAGGGAAACCCCGATTCCGGTCCCTCCAATGAACCGGGCGAGGGAAAAGGCAGAGGCAGAAAAGGAAGACTGCCATGACCGCGCCTGAAGCCGATCTGATGACCACTTGCCCCGGAGACGTAGAGGAGTTGGCCGCCTTCATCGACGGCCGCCTGACCAGTGAACGCCGCGCCCGTGTCGTCGAACACCTCGCCACGTGCGCCGACTGCAGGGACATCGTGATGACCGCCGACGAATTCGCCGTAGCCGAAGGAGCCGTACCCTCCAACGTGGTCCGCGGGAAGTTCTTCCAGCGAGTCGCCATCCCCGCGGCCGCGGCCGCGGCCATCGTGACGGGGCTGTTCCTGGGCCCGCTCGGGAAAAGCGGGATGGAGAAGCTGGTCGCGGCGGCGGAGCACGAGAAAGTACGCCCGATCGCGGCGCGATTCAGCGCGGATTTTCCGTATCGAGACCACCGCGTCAATCGAGGCGGAGGCGAACCTGAGCCGCTTGACGAATTTGCCATGGACGGCACTGCGGCCGAGGTGGCCCAAGTCGATGACAATGACTCGGCCAAAAAGCTGCACGCCGCGGGTGTCGCGTTGCTCTACCTTGAGGCCGATTATCACGATGAGGCGGTAAAGCGGCTCGAGCAAGCAGCGAAGAAACGGCCCAATGATGCGGCAATTCTCACTGACCTCTCCGCGGCATATTCCGCGGTCGGCAAGGGAGCGCTCGCGCTCCAGACTGCCGATCGCGCACTGGCGATCGAAGAGACGCCTGTCGCGGTCTGGAATCGGGCTGTAGCCCTCGATGTGCTCCGACGCGATGCTGACGCAGAAGTGGCTTGGCGCCGGTATCTCCAGCTCGATCCCGCCTCCGAATGGGCTGCTGAAATCGAACAGGACCTAAAACTCCGGCAGTAAGACCGATGCGCGCCCAGGCCAAGCCGCAGTCCTCCTGGCGCCACGCGGCCTCGGCCGCAACCGCTGCGGTGGTGCTGGTGATCTGCGGTTCTCCGCTCGTGTCCTCGCGCCCGGAACGAAACCCGGTCGCTGAAGTTCTCGCGGACTTACCGCACCGGCCCACCGTTTCGCGCTTAAGCGGCGACGCTGCCTATCGAGCCTACAAGCCCCCGGATGTTCGTCTCGACGCGATACGCGACCTCGACGAGACTCTGAAGGCCCATCCGCGACCCGATCGTCGCTCGCAATTGCATGCACTCGGCATCGCGGCCCTTCTGCGCCGCGATTACGCGGTCGCCAACCGTCATTTGCGCGAGGCGGTGGCGTTGGCCGAAGCACAGCCGATCGGTCCCGCGCGTAAAGCAACAATCCTGAACGATTTCGCCGTCGCCCATTACGAGCATGGCCGAGCCGGTAGTGCCAAAAGTTTTATCGTGGCCCTCGAGGCGAGCGAGAAAGCGTGGGCGCTCGACCGCACTCCTGCGACCGCCTGGACGCGCGCCGTGCTGCTCTCGGCCTTCGCGCTTCCGGACACCGCCGCCTCGGCGTGGGAGGATTACCTCGCGCTCGACTCCACCTCGCCGTGGGCGAAGGAAGTGGCCCGCGAACGCAGAATGCTTCCTCCGCGCGTGGCGGAACGAGTTCGCGCCAGCGCCGCGCAACTTCGGTCGCGCACCTCCTTGGCGACGATGCAGGCGCTCGCTAACGGTTCCGTCTTCATCGCCAAATGCGACACCGCTGTCGGGGAGTTTCTGCGCGCGGATGACAAGGACGGAGCAGTACGTACTTTGTTGTTGCGCGCCGCGGCCCTTGACACGATGCATGCCTCGGATGAGGCATGGCGCGACCGCCTGAAGGCGCGGGCCTTGGCCTCGAACGAGACATTGGGCGATGCCGTCGCGGCGCTGGCTTTCTCCGCGAGACAGCAGGGCCATTTGCTTGCGGGCCGCGCTCTCACCCCTGCTGCGGTACAGACCATGCGCGGCGGCAGTGTCATCCACTTCGCTGGGCACGCCATGATCGTTCCCGGCCGCCGATCCGACTGGGGCTCGATTCTTCAGGAGCTCGAAGAGCGCGAATTCGCTTCTGATGACTTCCGCCTCGTCACGGTTGAGGCGGCGGTCAGCGAGAGCATGCGCCGTCTCTACGAGCGCGAGGCCCGCATCGAGGGAGCAAACGGTGCCGTCGGGGCCTCTCTCTGGATGTCCGACCGGGCTCGAACCGTCATCGAGCCCCAAGAGCAGCCGTCCCCCTGTTCCGACGCCATCGGTCGCGGCACCCTCGAAGAACTGGGGAACCAGCTGGCCCGTTGCGTTCCGGACGGCGTCACGCTGATCCAGCAGGATCTCGACGCGGAGCATCTGTACACGTGGGTCGTCCGGGACAGCCAGATCACCCTCACCAAGAGCCGCGTCTCCGCTCCGCGACTGATCGCGGAGATCGAGCAGTTTCAGGCCGACATCGAACGGAATGCCGACGTCCGTTCGCTCCGCGCGCAGGCGCGCAATCTTCACGACGTTCTGCTCGGCCCCGTGCGGCAACAGCTCGCCGGCAGCGACCTCCTCGTCTTTTCGCCATCAGCCGAGCTTCGCAACCTTCCGTTCCATGCTCTTCACGACGGAAGCTCCTTCCTCGTGCAGCGACGCCTCAGCACCACCACGGCCACCATCTCCGCGTTCGAGCTTCCACGCGCGCCCGCAAAGACAGCCTCCGCACTGGTGGTGTTGCCGCCCGCCGGCCCCCAACGGCAGGAGCTTGTAGGTGCGCGCAACGAAGCGCGCACGGTGACGAAGATCTACGGCCCGCGCGCCGCGCTCCTCACCGGCACCGCCGCCACCCCGGAAGCGTTTCTCGGCACCGCGGCGAGCTACGACATCCTCCACGTCGCGACGCACGGGCAAAGCAGCACCACCCCGAATCAGAATGCAATCGAGTTCGGATCGCGGCTCATCCGCGCGTACGACGTCTTCCAGCTCAACCTCGCGCGCGCGCCGCTGGTCATGCTGGCCGCCTGTCGCACCGCGGACGAGAGTGGCGGACCTTTGAACGTCAGTCTCTCCAACGCTTTCCTCGCTGCCGGCGCGTCGACGGTCGTCGGCACGTTGTGGGATGTCGAGGATCGGTCCACCGAAGAGCTGTCGGTCGGGTTCCACCGCCAGCTCCAGAGCGGGGCGACGCCGCAGGCCGCGTTGCAAAACGTGCAATTGCAGTTCATTCGTAGCGGGAGGCCCATGTCGGCGTGGGCCGCGTTTCGAATCAGCTCGTAGCCCTGTGCTACCCTCCGCCCCCAAGTTGCGAGTCGTCCTCCCGCTCACCGGAATTGCGCTCTTCGTTCTGCTCTGGCACGTCGCGGTTGCGACGTCGCCCGGGACGCTCGTGCCCTCGCCCGCCGCGACTGCGAACGGCATCATCGAGCTGGCCGTGAAGGGGCTGCTGGCGCGGTACGTCGTGGCCAGCTTGTTTCGCGTCACCTGGGGGTATCTCGCGGCGCTCGTGATCGCGGTGCCGCTGGGGATGTGGCTGGGATTGTGGAAGCGCGGCGAGGTGGCGGCCAATCCGGTGCTGCAGCTTCTGCGGCCGATCTCGCCGCTGGCGTGGATTCCGATTGCCATCCTCTGGTTCGGCGTCGGGGACGTGGCAGCGGTGTTTCTCATCTTTCTCGCCTCGCTGCTCCCGCTAACGATGACCACCATTCACGCGGTGCACAACATCGAGGGCGTGCACCTTGCGGCGGGGCGTAATTTCGGACTGACTTCGCGCGAGCTCGTGCGCAGCGTGATCTTCCCCGGCATCCTGCCCCAGCTCATCGTCGGCATGCGCATCACCCTCGGCATCGCCTGGCTCGTCGTCGTGGCGGCGGAAATGATCGCCGTGAACTCGGGACTCGGCTTCCTGATCATCGACGCGCGCAACGCCGGGAACCGGTACGATCTCGTCGTGGCAGGAATGGTCCTCATCGGTATGGTCGGCGTCTGCCTCGACGTCCTGATGCGCCGGCTCGAGCGGCTGCCGGGCGTGCGGTGGGGGTACGTCGCAGAGTGAAAGTCGTCTTTCGGAAGATCGGCATGAGCTTCGGGAACGTGCGCGTTCTCGACGACGTCAGTCTCGACGTCCGGGCCGGAGAGTTCGTCTGCATCCTCGGACCCTCCGGCTGCGGCAAGTCGACCCTCCTCAACATCGCCGGCGGCTTCGTCAAGCAGCAGGAAGGCGAAGTGGCAATCGACGGCGAGCTGGTGACCGGCCCCGATCCGCGCCGTATCTTCGTCTTCCAGGAGCGTGGCGTTTTCCCGTGGCTCACCGTCGAGCAGAACATCGGCTTCGGCCTCTTCCGCGAGACCGACGCCGCGAAGCGCGAGCGCATCGCCCACTACATCCAGCTCGTCGGGCTGCGCGGCTTCGAGAAGTCGTATCCGCGCGAGCTTTCCGGTGGCATGAAGCAGCGCCTGGAAGTGGCCCGCGCACTGGCCGTCAATCCGGATGTGCTCTATCTCGACGAGCCCTTCGGCGCGCTCGACTCCATCACGCGCCTGCAGATGCGCCGCGAGCTGCTGCGCATCTGGGAGGCCGAACGCAAGACGATCCTCTTCGTCACGCACGACATCGAGGAGTCGGTGCAACTCGCCGACCGCGTGGTCGTCCTCTCCGCGCGCCCGGGCCGGGTGCAGCGCATCGTCGACATCGACATCCCGCATCCGCGCGATCTCTCCGACCCGCGCTACATCGCCCTGCGCGACGTGATCTTCGGCGAGATCGGACTGGCGCACCAGATATGAGAGTCGAGCGCGTCGCCGTCCCCCTTGCGCTGCTCGTCCTCTGGCAGCTCGCCGTGGTTCTCACCGGGACGAAGATCTTCCCGTCGCCGATCGACGTCGCGAAAGGCCTGCGCGACCTGCCGCACCTCGTGGCGTACACGCGCGACTCGCTCTTCCGCGTCGCCTGCGGCTACCTCGCCGCCGTCCTTCTCGGCGTGCCGGTCGGCCTCGCCCTCGGCTGGTGGAGCGGACTGGCAAAAGCCGCCAATCCGCTGATCCAGATGCTGCGGCCGATCTCGCCGCTGGCGTGGATGCCGCTCGCGGTGATCTGGTTCGGCGTGAGCAATCTCGCGCCGATCTTCCTCATCTTTCTCGCTTCGTTCTTTCCGGTCGTGGTGGCGACGATGAACGGTGTGCGCAACGTCCCGCCGATGTACGTGCAGGCCGGCCGCAACTTCGGCCTCTCTACATTCGCCCTGATGACGCGCGTAATCGTCCCCGCCGTCCTGCCGCGCATCGTGGTCGGCCTGCGCATCGCCTTCGGCGTGGCCTGGCTGGTCCTCGTCGCCGCCGAGATGATCGCCGTCGACTCCGGTCTCGGATACCTCATCATCGACGCCCGCAACGCGGGCAAGCGCTACGACCTCGTCGTCGGCGGCATGCTGCTGATCGGCGTGATCGGTCTGGCGCTGGACGCGCTGATCCGGCGCACGGAGAAGTTGAAGTTTGTGAGATGGGCATTCAGTGAGTGAGAAGCGTTTCTAGTTGCTGGTTGCTGGTGCCGCAGCGGCTAAAGGCACCAGCAACCAGCAACGAATTCGTCGAAAGGAGGTGATGGACAGATGACTGACGCGCGCAAGATCGCTCTCGCCGTCGCCGCGTGGGTGGCCGTGATCACGGCCGCGCACATGGCCACGAACGTCGACTGGACGGTGCTGCTCAACGACCGGCTGCCGGAGAGCGAGCGGAAGCTCAACGTCGCATACATTCCGGTGACGTGACACCTGGCGTGCCCGGTGACCGACTACATCTCCGCCTACTCCAAGTCCGGACATCTGTTCATCCCTCGAATGTTCCAGGGGTTTCCCGAGATCAAGGAAGCGCTGATCTCGAACCAGATGCAGGCGGCGTTCATGGTCGCGCCGATGGCCATCGCCCTGCGTGCTCAGGGCGTCCCGGTGAAGATCGTCTACCTCGGACACCGCTACGGCAGCGCCGTGGTGGTGCAGAAAAACGGGCCCGTGAAGTCGTTCGCGGACCTGAAGGGGAGGACTGTAGCCATTCCCAGTCGCTATTCCGACGAGCGGCTGATCCTCTTCCGCGCGCTGGCGAAGAACGGCATGACCGCGGCCGACCTGCGCATGGTGGAGATGGCGCCGCCCGACGTTGCCGGCGCACTGGCCGCGGGCGCGATTGATGCGTTCTCGATGGGGGAGCCGTACCCGTCGCAGGCGGAGATGGCCGGCTTCGGCCGCATCCTCTTCCACGCGCGCGAGTACTGGCCCGATTTCATCTCCTGCGTGCTGGTCGTGCGCGATGACGTGATCGAGAAGAAGCCGGAGGCGGTGCAGGTGCTCGTCGACGGCATCGCCCGGTCCGGACTCTGGCTCGAGAATCCTCCGAAACGCCTCGCGCGACGCGAGCACGCCGCCGATTTCGTCGGACGCTTCTACTTCCGTCAGGACCCACGCCTGCTGAAGTGGGCGCTGACGAACCCCATCGACCGCGTCCAGTACCAGCCCCTCACGCCGCTGCGCCAGGACTTCGACCTGATCACGCGCCTCATGCGCGAGACCGGCGTCCTCGATCGCGACATCGCCTTCGAGGAGTACATCGACCCGCGATTCGCCGAGGGAGCGAAAGGGCAGACGGAGTGGCGGTACGAGCCGGGAGATGCGGCGGCGGAGTAGGATGGAAGGCATGCACGCGCGACCGATGGACACGTCTAAGGAGATGTGGGATCTCCAGTTCGAGCTCTATCGGCGGATAACGCCTGAGGAGCGGTTAGAAATGGCGCGGCAGATGACACTGTCGTGGCAGCGCAACATGTTCAGCATCCTCCGCGCAAAGCACCCTGATTTGCCGGACGACGAGATCTGGTTGAAGCTCGCCGTGCGGCGGTTGGGCCGGGAGGTTGTGCGGAAGCTTTGCGGCCGGGAGATCGATCCGCAGTGACCGGCGTCGATCCGTTCACGTTCGCCGTGACGATTGGAGCCGTCCTCGACGATCTGGGGATTCCTTACCTCGTCGGTGGATCGGTCGCTTCGATCACATTCGGGGAGCCCCGCTTTACGCAGGATCTCGACCTGATGATCGACGCCGGTGAAGATGAGGTGAGGGCACTCGCCGCGCGGTTGCAAGATGACTTCTACCTCGACGCCGATGCGGCCGCGGACGCGGTTCGCCACCGCAGTACGTTCAGCGCCATTCACATCGAGACGTTTCTCCGGGTCGACTTCTTCACGATCGGCGACCTGCCTGCGGTGCGCCGCGAACAGTTGGCACGTGGGAGGGTGATGCCCCTGGCCCGAGGCACGGCTCGGTTCTATTCGCCCGAGGACATTGTCGTGCAGAAACTGCGCTGGTTCCGGATGGGTGGTGAGGTCTCCGATCAGCAGTGGCGCGATGTCCTCGGCGTTCTGCGCGTCAGTCGCGACATGGACTCTGCCTATCTTGATCGCGCGGCCGACGTCTTCGGCGTCCGCGACCTCCTCGAACGCGCCCGTCAGGTCGTCGACAACTGAGCAGCGAACCCGTCGAACTCCGCCAGCGACAGCGTCTCGGCCCGCGTGTTCTCGTCAATGCCGGCGGCACGCATCGTTTCCAGCACTTGTTCCCGTGTCAGCTCGCGCCATCCGGTCAAGTTGTTGACCAGTTTCTTCCGGCGCATGCGGAAGGACGTGCTGACCAGGTCCAGCACCAGCTCGCGCGGCGCGGTCAGGCCGGGGTCGCGCGGGTCGAGCACGACCACCGCGCTGCGCACCTTGGGCGGCGGGTAGAACGACTTCGGTTCGAGGGTGAGGATGCTCTTCGCGCTGGCGAAGGCCTGCACGTAGAGGGTGAGATAGCCGTACGGCTCCGTGCCCGGCTTGGCCGTGATGCGGTCCGCCACTTCCTTCTGCAGCATGAACACGGCCCGGCGGCAGTGCGGGTCGGCGATGACGCGGCGGAGGATCGGCGTACCGACGTTGTACGGCAGGTTGCCGACGGCGCGGAACGGCGTCTCCGGCAGTGGCGCCTCGAGCGCGTCCTCGTTGCGCAGCTCGAGCCGGTCGCCGTACTTCGCGCGCAGTTTAGTCTCCAGCTCCGGGTCGATCTCGACGGCGATGACGCGGTTCGGCAGCGCCACCAGCTTGTCGGTGAGCGCGCCTTCGCCCGGCCCGATCTCGAGGACGATGTCGTCCGGTGCGGCGTCCACGGCGGCGACGATCTTGTCCACCGCGCCGCGGTTGCGGAGGAAGTTCTGGCCCCACTTCTTCTTCGGACGGCTCACGGGCAGAGAATAGACGAAGAGCAGGGTGCAGCGCGCAGGGCGCAGGGGAAGAATCTCCTGCGACCTGCGCCCTGCAACCTGCGCCCTGCGATCACGTACACTGCGCCGCGGACATGATCGACACCACCTCCGCCCACGAAACCCTGGCCCGGCTCCGCAAGGAGGTCGGCCGCGTCGTCATCGGCCAGGACGCCGTCGTGAACCGTCTCGTGATCGCGCTGCTGATCCGCGGGCACGTGCTCGTCGAGGGGCTGCCGGGGCTGGCCAAGACGCTGCTCGTGAAGACGCTGGCGCAGGCGATCGACGGCACGTTCAAGCGCATCCAGTTCACGCCCGACCTCCTCCCGGCCGACATCACCGGCACGCAGATCTTCGACCCCGCCGGCCGCACGTTCAACGCCCGCCTCGGACCGATCTTCGCGAACTTCATTCTCGCCGACGAGATCAACCGTGCGCCGGCGAAGGTGCAGAGCGCGCTGCTGGAGGCGATGCAGGAGAGGCAGGTCACGATCGGCGACACGTCCCACGCGCTGCCCGATCCGTTTGTGGTCATTGCCACGCAGAACCCGATCGAGCACGAGGGGACGTACAACCTCCCCGAGGCTCAGGTGGACCGGTTCGTGATGAAACTGCGGGTCGACTATCCGACACCGAGTGAAGAGCTGCGCATGCTGGGGCTGTACCTCGATCCGATGAAGGAATCGGTGACGGTGCAGCGCGTGCTGTCGCTGGAGGACGTCCGCGGCGTCGCGCAGCTCGCGTCGAAGGTGCATCTCGACGAGCGCATCGGACGCTACATCGTCCAGCTCGTCGCCGCGACGCGCAAGCCGGCCGAGCACAGGCTGCCGTCGCTGACCAACCACATCGCCTTCGGCGCCTCGCCCCGCGCCACTCTCGCCCTGGCGCACGTGGCCAAGGCGCACGCCTTCATCGAAGGACGGGAGTACGTCGTCCCCGAGGACGTAAAAGCCATCGCCCACGACGTCCTGCGGCATCGCCTAGTGCTGAGCTACGAAGCGGCGGCGGAGTCGATGAGCGCGGATCGGATCGTCGATCAGGTGCTGGGGGCGGTAGCGGTGCCGTGAGGAGTTGCTGGTTGCTAGTTGCTGGTTGCTAGGGCCTCGACGCACTAGCAACCAGCAACCAGGAACTAGTAACCACAACCGTGTTCAAACGCAAAAAGCCCCAGACCCGCGAACCGCTCATCCGGCGAGTCAGAGACCTCGAGCTCGCGTCCGCGCGCCTCATCCGCGCCGGGTTCGCGGGTGACTATCACTCCGCCTTTCACGGCCGCGGGATCGAGTTCTCGCAGGTGCGCGAGTACATGCCGGGCGACGACATCCGCACCATTGACTGGAACGTGACCGCGCGCAGCGGCGTGCCGCACGTGAAGGAGTTCATCGAAGAGCGCGACCTGACCGTGCTGATCGCCGTCGACGTCTCCGGCTCGATGGCCTTCGGCTCCGTCGACTGGCGCAAGTGCGACATCGCCGCGGAGCTGGCGGCGGTCTTCGCGTTCTCCGCGGTCGAGAACTCCGACCGCGTCGGCATCCTCCTCTTTTCCGACGGTGTGCGCGCCTTCATCCCGCCGCGCCGCGGCCGCACGCACGCGCAGGTCATCGTCCGTGCCGCGGTCGACGCGGCTCTGCAAGGACCGCGCGGCAACGCCGACCTCGAGCACGCCACGCGCTACCTCGACCGCGTGTCCGTCAAGCGCGCCGTGATCCTCGTCCTCTCCGACTTTCTCGACCTGCCGTTTGAGAAGCCGCTGAACCGCCTCAACCGCAAGCACGACGTCATCGCCATCCCGATCCTCGACCCGCGGGAGGAGCGGTTCCCGAAGGGCGCGCTGGCGCGTCTGGTCGACCTCGAGTCCGGCCGTGAGCGTCTCGTCGACCTCGGCCAGGCCGACGTGGCCCGCCGCGCGGCGCAGCGCCGCGAGCAGCTCGAGCGCCGCTTCCGTTCCGCCGCCATCGATCACCTCGCCGTCTCCACGGCGGTACCGTACGATCGCGACCTGCTGCGCTTCTTCCGCGATCGCGCGGGCCGCGTACGCCGACCGCAATGATCCTCGCTCTCCTCCTCGTGACCGCCACGTTCCAGCCGGCGCAGCCGCGCGTCGGCGATCTCATCACCGTCACGTTCCCCGCGCCGGTCGTGCTCGACGCCTCGCGCGACTATGAAGTCGTGCGCGTCGAGGGCAATCGCGCCGTGGTGCGCACGTTCGAACCGCGCCCGTTCACGATGAGCGGGAAGGCGGGAGCGGAGCGCTTTGCCGATGTGATCGTGCCGGTCGGCTCGGTCCTGCGGCAGGGCGACGATCTCGCTCCCGCGCCGCTCGCGCCGCCGCTGACGATCCCGCATCCACGCACGCCGTTCATTGCCATTGCCGTCGCCGCATTGTTGATGGCGCTGGCCTGGCTCGCCGCGTGGCTGCGCTCGCGCACGCCCGCCGTCGTCGTCATGCCGCAGCTCACGCCCGCGGAACGCTTCCGCGCCGCGGTCCTCACGCTGCGCGCCAATCCGGCGTACAAGCTCCGCTGGGCGGCGCTGGCCAACGAGACTCGCGCCTTTCTCATCGCCACGCGCCCCAACCTCGGCGGCGATCTCACCACGACGGAAATGCTCCCGCGCCTGCGCCAGGAGGAGGCGATCGTCGAGGAGATCCTCCGCCAGGGCGACCTCGAAAAGTTCTCCCGCCGCGGCGCCGCGCAGCGCGACTTCGACGAAGTCGTCGACCGCGCACTGGAACTCGCGTCATGACGCGGTTCGCGCATCCGCTCTGGTTCGCCCTCGCCGCGCTCGTCGTCGCACGCGTCGTGCTGCTCTGGCGCGACCGACGCGCGTGCGTCGGCGCGTTCGCCTTCTCGTCGCTGTCGCTGGTTGCGCCTCCGCGCGGACTGCGCTTTCGCACCGCGACTCTGCCGTTTTTCCTTGAGACGCTGGCCATGCTGCTGCTCATCGCCGCGCTGGCGCGTCCGCAGCGCGTGGTGCGTCTGGCGGCGAACGACCGCTTCGGCATCGACATCGTCGTCGCCCTCGACGCCTCGGGTTCGATGGCCGCGGAGGACTTCCGTCCGCGCAATCGCTTCACCGTGGCCAAGGAGCTGATCGGGGAGTTCATCCGCGGCCGTACCGACGACCGCATCGGGCTTGTCACCTTCGGCAGCCGCGCCGCGACGCGCGTGCCGATCACGTACGACCGCCGCGTGACCGAGGGCATCCTCGACCGTGCCGAGCTGGGCGAGCATGGGAACGGAACCGCCATCGGCCACGCGCTGGCCACCTCGGTCAACCGCCTGCGCACATCGAAGACGCGCAGCCGCGTGATCATCCTCGTGACCGACGGCGTGAACAATTCCGGTTCGATCGAGCCGCGCGTGGCGGCGCAGCTCGCGGCGCAGAGCGGGATCAAGATCTACACGATCGGCGTCGGCAGCGAGGGGCCGGTGCCATTGCCGGTCAAGCGTCAGAGTCCGTTCACCGGACAGATCGAGACCGTGTACACGCACATCCGCGGTGAGCTCGACGAGCCGACGCTCTCGGCCATCGCCAGCACCACCGGCGGCGAGTATTTCCGCGCTACCGACGCCCGCGCCCTCAGCAACGTCCTGAATCGCATCGACGCACTGGAGAAGACGCGGCTCACCGCGCCGAAGCGCGAGCAGATCGACGAGCTGTACGTCTATCCGCTGGCGTATGGCCTGGCGCTGCTGGCGCTCGCGCTGATCGCGGGTGAGACGCTCTGGATGAAGGTGCCGGCATGAGCTTCCGCAGCATGAACGTGCTGTGGCTGCTCGCGGCCGTGCCGCTGGCGCTGCTGTTTCTCATCACGCGTGAGCGGGCCCGCACGCGGCTGGCGCGCCTCTTCGCCTCGGAGCGGCTGCGCGGCGCCGCACATCCGATCCGCACGCTCCGCCCATGGCTCCTCGGCCTCGCGCTCGCGCTGGCGCTGCTTGCGCTGGCCGGGCCATACGCGGGTTTCACGCTCGTGCCGGTGATTGCGCGGGAGGCGAATCGCGTGCTGGTCATCGACGTCTCGCAGAGCATGGCCGCCGAGGATGTCGGGGCGTCGCGATTGACGGCGGCGAAGGCGCTGGCGTCGCGCTTGGCGCGGGCGCAGGAAGGGCGCGTCGCGCTGATCGTCTTCGAGGCCAATCCGGAGATCGTCTCGCCGCTGACCACCGACAGCGAGGCCGTGGCCGCGCTGGTCGACACGCTGCAGCCGGGTGAAGTCGGTGCGCCCGGCTCCGACGTCGGCAGCGCCATCGTGGCCGCGCTGCGGCTCATCGAGACCGAGGCCGGGCAGAAGGCGGACCTCGTCGTGATCAGCGACGGCGAGGATCAGGGTGCGCGCGTCGCGGAGGCGGTGCGCCGCGCCAAAGGGCGTGGCACCGAGATCTCGACGATCATGGTCGGCTCGTCGCAGGGGAGCTCGATCCCGACCGGGAACGGTCCGCTGCGCGACACGACGGGCGAGGTCGTGACGACCTACGCGCGCAGCGACGTCCTGCGGGAGATCGCCACCGGCACCGGCGGCACGCTGCTCGAGAATCCGTTCTCCCAACGCGCCCTCGATCCGCTTCTCGGCAGCGGCGCCGCCGTGGCGCGGCAGACGCACACGCGCGTCCCCATCGAGCGCTATCAGTGGCCGCTGGCCCTGGCCTTCTTCGCCCTCCTCGGCGGCTCGCTGCTGCACCGAGGTGCCGAATGAAGTTCGCGGTGGTGATGCTGCTCGCGGCGACGTCCCTGACCACGTCGATGTCGACGTTCTGGCACGAGACCAACTCGCGCGCCGCGACCGCGCGCGGCCGGAAGGCGTTCGAGGAGAAGCGGTACGCCGAGGCGGCGCAGGCGTTCGCGAAAGCGCACGAGCTCGCGCCCTCGCCGCGGACCGCATTCAACCTCGGCACCGCGCAGATCGCGGCCGGGCAGCGCGCGGAAGGCTCCGCGACGCTGGCCTCGGTGGTGAAGTTCCCGGAGCTGCGCGCCGACGCGCTCTACAACCGCGGCAACAGCGCGTTCGCGGCGAAAGCGCTCGATCACGCCATTCGCGATTACACAGACGCCCTGCGCGCGAACCCGCAGCATGCCGCGGCCAAACGCAACCTCGAGCTCGCGCTCACGCGCCGTCGGCAGCAGCAACAACAGCAGCAGTCCTCGCAGAACCAGCAACAGCAGCAGCAGGGCCAGACGCCGCAGAAACCGCAGCCGGCGCCCTCGCAGGGACAGCAGAAGCCGAAGCCCGGCCAGCTCGACCTCGAGGCGCTGCTGCGCAGCGTCCAGCAGCAGGAGCAGGACGAACTTCGGCGGATGAAAGCAAAGTCCAACAGCGACGGGCGGGTGGGGTGGTAGGGGAAGGGGAGCGCCGGCTTCCAGCCGGCCGGTCCGCCGCCTTCCAGGCGGCCGCCGGCAGGATGCCAGCGGACCGGCCGGCAGGATGCCGGCGCTCCATCGCGGCCGGTGACGCATGGATCGCGGTCCTGCTCCTTCTCCTCGCATCGAGCGCCCTCGCAAACGACCTCACCGTCGACACCCGCTCGCTGAAGATGAACGACCTCGCCACCATCGTCGTGACGCTCGAGGGCTCGTTCGCCGCCAATGACTACGTCGACATACCGCTGCAGAACCTGTCCTTCGTCGGCGAGCCGAGCGTGTCGTCCGAGTTCGCGTGGATCAACGGCGACGTGACCCGGCGGAAAGTGTTCCGCTATCGCGCGCGGCCCATTGCGCCGGGGGCGGCGCGAGTGGGGCCGATCGAGCTGAGCGCCGAAGATGGCCAGGTCGATCGGCTGAACGCGATCGCGCTCGTTGTCGAAGCCGATCGCGCCGCCGCCACGAACGACGCGGAGCAGATCCTGCGCGAGCTGCGCGCGACGGGGCGCGATCCGTTCTTCGTCGTCGCCGAAGTCGAGAAGCAGACCCTCTACGAAGGGGAGCCGGTGGTCATCACCTGGGTGATGTACAACGGCAGCTCGCTCCAGCAGTGGCAGGTCGTCAACATTCCGAAGCTCGCCGACTTCTGGAGCGAGGAGCTGACGCGTGAGGAGCGCGCCGAGCGCGTCTACGTGGCCGACGTCATGGTGCAGCGGATGCCCATCCGCCGCGTCGCCCTCTACCCGCTGCGCAGCGGGCGGCTGCGCGTGGAGGGGATGACCGTCGAGGCGGCCATCATGCGCGGCACGCGCCGCGGACCGTTCTCGATGTACGAGGGCGCCATGGTCGAGGCGGCGTTCACCTCCGCGCCGGTCGACCTCGACGTCAAGCCGATCCCGCCCGGCGCGCCGGTCGACGCGGTAGGCGACTTCGTCCTGAACTGCGAGCCGCCGCTGCAGCGCGGCAACGGGCCGGCCGTCCTGCGCGTCTCGCTCGTGGGACGCGGCAACGCGCGCGCCGCGGTGCCGCCGCGATTCGAGCGCGCCGTCGACGGCACGCTGCAGATCGAAGGCGGTGCCGTGACGATCGACCGCGACGCGGGCGGCGAGATGACGCGGCGCTGGAACTACCTGATCTTTCCCGCCACCGGCGGTCCACTGGAGATCCCGCCGCTGACGCTGCGCACGTTCGCGCCCGCAAAGAACGCGCGGCAGGAGGTGCGCTGCGCCAGCGCCTTTCTCGACGTCGTCGCGGCGCGCGTGCCGGAGCCGGCGCCCACGACGGCGCCCGACACGAACGTGCGGCGTCCCATCCCGTGGCGCTGGCTGGGTGGCGGCGCGGCGCTGCTGATCGCGGCGCTGCTCGCGTTTCCGCGGGTGCGGCGCGAGCTGGCCGTACGCCGCGAGGCGCGCGCGATCGTGCAGGACGCGACGCCCGCCGAGATCCGCGCGCGCATGGAAGCGCGCGTGCAGATCGACGTCCGCGAAGCCTCCGACCGCGGCGACGCATGGCGGGCCTTGCGGTCCCTCCTCGACGCAGCGGAGCGCGAGCGTGACATCGCGGTGAACGCCGAGGAGGAGTTGCTGCACCGTGTGCGTGACCTGCTTAGAATCGCGCGGTCATGAAGACGCTGAAGACCGAGCGACTCACCCTCCGCCCGTTCACGCAGGCCGACGCGCCGGCCGTGCAGCGGCTGTGCGCGGCGTATGAAGTCGCGCTGAACACGCTGATGATCCCGCATCCGTATCCCGAGGGGGCGGCGGCGGAGTGGATCGCCAAGCACGAGGCCGACCGTGCGGAGAACCGCATCCACCACTTCGCCATCGACGACGGAGAGCTGGCCGGCGCGATGGCGCTGATGATGAAGGGGGACGGCATCGCCGAGATCGGCTACTGGATCGCCGTGCCGGCGTGGAACCGCGGCTATGCCACCGAGGCGGCGCGGGCGGTGGTGCGGTACGGGTTCGAGGACTGCGGACTGCGTCGCATCTTCGCCGGCTACTTCACGCGCAATCCGGCGTCGGGGAAAGTCATGCAGAAGGTCGGCATGCAGTACGAGGGAACGCTGCGCCATCACGCGTTCAAGTGGGGGGAGTACCTCGACGTCGCCTTCTACGGCATCCTGCGCGACGAGTGGCTCATCGCACCACGAAAGGAAGAAGGAAGAGCAGAGAGAGGATGAGCGCCAGCCAGCGTTCGATGCGGTAGTCGGTGTGCGTTTCCATGACGGAGACCATTGAGCGCCCGCTCCTCGGCGCTGGCGAGACCGCATTGAGGAATCACTGCGCACCAAATGTGGCAGAAATGTGGCGGGGCGCTCTGTCATCCCGAGCGTGAGTCGAGGGACCTGGGCGGGCGGGAGGTACGATGCACATCCATCGTGCGATGCACATCCCTCGCGCCGCCCGGCCACCCAGGTCCCTCGACTCACGCTCGGGATGACAGGGGTTTTACCGTCGCGCGCGAAACCCGGTCGCCGTCTCCTCGACGCGGACGAATCCGGCCGCGTCGAGCGCCTCGCGCGTCGCGGGCGTCAGCGGGGCGCCGATCGCCTCGACCACGTCGAAGCGCTCGCGCAGCGCGATCTGGTCGAGGAGCACGCGCCAGTTGTCCTCGCGGAACAGCGTCACGCTGATGTGCGGCCACTCCACGGCGCGGCGCCACGAGTCCTCCGCCGCGACGCGGTTCGCCGGCGTGTCGACCAGCCACACCGGGGTGTGGAAGGCGACGGGCTCCAGCGAATCCGCGAAATCGGGCGTGAAGACGACGGCGATGCTACGCCGCATTCACCATCCGCACTGCTTCCCCTTGTTCTGCTCGTTCAGCCAGTCCACCAGCGGGCGGAAGTAGTCGATGATCGCCGTCGCGTCCATCTGCCGCTGACCGGTCAGCGCCTCCAGCGCGTCCGGCCAGGGGCGGCTGGCGCCCATCTCCAGCGTCTTCGCCAGACGTGCGCCCGCTTCCTTGTTGCCGTAGATCGAGCAGCGGTTCAGCGGACCCTTCGCTCCCGCCGTCTCGCAGAGCGCGCGGTGGAACTGGAACTGGAGAATGCGCGCCAGGAAGTAGCGCGCGTACGGCACGTTCGCCGCGATGTGGTACTTCGCTCCGGCGTCGAAGAGCTCCTCGCCACGCGTGCCGGCCGGGGCGATGCCCTGGTACTGCGTCCGCAGCTGCCACCAGGCCTTGTTGTAATCGGCCGGCGAGATCTGTCCCGAGAAGACGCCCCAGCGCCACTTGTCCATCAGCAGCCCGAACGGCAGGAAGGCGATCTTGTCCAGCGCGTCGCGCAGCAGCAGCGGGATGTCCGCGGAGGCCGGCGGCTCTTTGTCGAGCAGGCCCACCTTCACCAGATACGCCGGCGTGACCGACAGCGCGATCGTGTCGCCGATGGCCTCGTGGAACGCGTCGTTGGCCGAGTTCTTGTAGAGGTACGGCTGCCCCTTGTACGCGCGCTGGTAGAAGTTGTGTCCCAGCTCGTGATGCACGGTCGTGAAGTCCTCGGCGGTCTTCTCGATGCACATCTTGATGCGCAGGTCGTCGAGGTTGTCGATGTCCCACGCGCTGGCGTGACAGACCACCTCGCGGTCGCGCGGCTGCACGAACATCGAGCGTTCCCAGAACGTCTGCGGGAGCTTGTCGAAGCCAAGGGACGTGAAGAAGCCCTCGCCCATCCGGACCATGCCCAGGGCGTCGATGTCCTTACGCTGCTCGAGGATCTTGGTCAGGTCGTAGCCGGCGTTCGACTTCGGCGGCGCCACGACGTCGTAGATGTTGCCCCACTCCTGCGCCCAGATGTTGCCGAGGAGATGGGCGGGGATGGGCCCGTCGGGGGCGACCACGTCCGGGCCGTACTTCTTCGACAGGTTCGCGCGGACGTAGCAATGCAGTGAGTCGTAGAGCGGCTTGACCTGGTTCCAGAGCCGGTCCATCTCCGCCGCGAACGCGTCGGGCGGCATGTCGTAGTTCGAGCGCCACAGCGCGCCCGTGTCGGCGTAGCCGAGCTCCTTCGCGCCCTGGTTCATGATCGAGACGAAGCGCGTGTACTTTTCGCGCATCGGCGGCGACACCGTGTGCCAGCCGCGCCAGGCGTCGAGGACCTTCTTCGGGTCGCGGCTGGTGCGCAGGATCGTCGAGATCTCGGCGATGTCGAGACAGGCCTCGCCGGTCGCGCCCGGCGGGCAGTACTTGCCCGAACCGTACATCGCCTCGAGCTCCGAGGCGATCCGCGCGAGCTCCGCGGTGAGCTCCGGGTCGGACGGGCCGGGAGTGACGAGACTGAGCTTGATCAGGTTCAGCTTGCGGCGGACGTCGTACGGCAGCTCCAGGCCGTCGTAGCGCGCGGCCTTCTTGGCCAGCTCGACGCCGGCGTTGATCAGCCGCTCGTTCTCGCGCGCGGCGATGATCTGCGTGTCGTGCGAGATGTAGGTGGACTGCACCCACGAGGCGCGCTGCTGGTCTTCGTTGAGCTGCGCCAGCCGTGCCTCGGCCTCGTCGGCGAAGCGCGTGGCTTCCTCGACGGTCGGGGCGGCGGCCTGGGCAGGGGCGGCGGCGGTGGGGGTCTCGGTCGTCGTCATCGGCTCGGCTGTTTCGGTCTGGGAGATCTGCGGGGGCGGGGTCGACGTCGTCGTGCAGGCGGCGGTGAGGAGCAGCGTGCCGGCGACTAAAGCGAAACGCATCAGATACCTCCGGGGCGCGGAGTATATCGCCGTGCCCAACGTCTCGATTCGTTCATGCGTATAACCATCGTGAGTGTTACCATCGTGCCACTCGAAAGCGACACTCTCTCGTCGCACTCCAAGACGCCAAGGAGATCCATGAATCACGCCACGCTGCGCCGGTTTTCTGCTTTAGCTGCGCTCTTTGTCTTTGCCGTCGTCCCCGCCTACGCCAAACGCCGCTCCGTCGGTCACCGCACGCCGCCCGTGGCCTTCACCAAGACCGTCTCCGGAACGGTCCTCGACGCCGCCACTGGCAATCCGGTCATCGCCATGACGATCACCATCGGCACGCGCACCGACTCGACCGACGCCCAGGGACGCTTTGAGATCCGCAACGCCGCCGGCGCGGGCACGATGCTGGTCGAGTTCGACCGCTCCGGCTACGCCCGCCGCACCGTGACCCTCGGACCCGACAACTCGGGCGTGCTCGGCACGGTCCTGATCGCATCGACGCCCACCGCCACCGCGAAGCTCGCCAACGGCACCACCGTGCAGCTCGACATGGAGTCGCTCAAGTTCGGCTACCCGGTCCCGTTCAGCGGCTATCGCGAGGATGACTTCGACGAGTTCTGCAAGCTCACCGACAGCACGCACATCACCGTCAACAAGAGTGAGATGGCCAAGCTCACCGGCCCGGCCCAGGTCGTCCCGGCCGGCGACTGCTGCACCGGCAACGCCGAGAGGATGACGCTCACCAAAAAGAACGGCGAAGTGATGAGCGTGGTCTTCATGGACACCTGCCAGGAGCGTTACAAGACGGACGTCGGCGCGCGCGACCACAACAGCGGCCAGTTCGTACACATCCGCATCAGCGACATCACCGAGCTCGTGTTCCCGTAATGGAGTGGAGGACAGGCAATCCTGCCGGTCCTCCACTGTAGAATCCGCCGCGATGAGCGCAGCCCCCCAGCTGGTCCCCGATGCGTACGGCGAGATCGAGCGCCTCTACCGGCTCCAGCAGCAGAACCGCGCCGCCGTCGGCGCCACGACGGCGGCGCAACGCATCGACAAGCTGCGCCGTCTCGAGCGGGCCATCCTCGCCCGCCGCGGCGAGATCGCGGCGGCCATGTGGGACGACTACCGCAAGCCGGCCGCGGAGGTCGATCTCGCCGAGATCTATCCCGTCGTCACCGAGGCCCGGCATGCCATCCGGCACCTGCGGCGGTGGATGAAGCCGAAGCGCGTGCCCGGACGGCTGGCGCTGCTCGGCTCGAAGTCGACGATCGTGTACGAGCCGAAGGGCGTCGTCCTGATCATCGCCCCGTGGAACTTTCCCTTCAACCTCACCCTCGGCCCGCTCGTCTCCGCGATCGCGGCCGGCAACTGCGCGATGGTCAAGCCGTCGGAGCTGACGCCCGCGTCGGCCGCGTGCATGAAGCGCATCGTCGGCGAGCTCTTTGACGAGTCCGAGGTCGCGTTCGTCGAAGGCGACGCCTCGGTGGCCGAAGCGCTGCTGCGCCGCAAGTTCGACCACATCTTCTTCACCGGCAGTCCCGCCGTTGGGCGCATCGTCATGAAAGCCGCGGCCGAGCATCTGACCTCGGTGACTCTGGAACTGGGCGGCAAGTCGCCCGTGATCGTCGACCGCACCGCCGATCTCGACGAGGCCGCGCGCAAGATCGCCTGGGGCAAGTTCTTCAACTCCGGGCAGATCTGCATCGCACCCGACTACCTCCTCGTCGACGAGAGCATCCGCGACCGGTTCCTCGACAAGCTCCGCGCCGCCATCACCGCCCTCGGCGACGAAGGCGCGCGCGGCGTGATCGTCAACGACCGCCACGCCGCGCGCGTGCAGCGCCTCGTCGACCACGCCGTGGCCGGCGGCGCGAAGATCGAGCATGGCGGCGAAGCCCGCGGACGCGAGATCGAGCCGACGCTGCTGTCCAACGTGGCCGCCGACGCGGCGGTGATGCAGGAAGAGATCTTCGGACCGCTGCTGCCGATGCTCACGTATCGCTCGCTCGACGAGGCCTTCGCGGCCATCGATTCGCGCGAGAAGCCGCTCGTGCTGTACGTCTTCAGCCGCGACCGCGCGGTCGTGCGGCGCGTGCTGGCCAATACGCGCGCGGGAGGCACGGTCATCAATCACACGCTCATCCACTTCTATCAGCTCGAGCTGCCGTTCGGCGGCGTCGGTCACAGCGGCGTCGGCAAGTCGCACGGCTTCTACGGGTTCGAGGCTTTCTCGAATGCGCGCGGTGTGCTCGATCAGAAAGTGAAGTTCGCGGCCATCGATCTGCTCACCCCGCCGTACGCCGGCAAGTGGAAGCAAAAGTTGATCGATTTGACTGTGAAATGGCTTTGACTTCCGTGCTGCAATAGCGGCATGCCCTTCCAGCGCCTCCTTCCCGCGGCTGCCCTGCTGCTGTTGGCCTGCACGTCCTCCGCGCCGCCGTTCGCACCCGCGCATCCGCCCACCGGGACCGTCGTCACGCAAGGGGAGGACTTCGTCGCGGAAGGGGACGTGCGCGTGCTGGCCGAGGAGGGCCTGCGCTGGGAGACGACGGCCGCCGTCTCGCCGCAGAATCCGCGCAACGCGGTCGTCGGCGTCATCGCGCGCGACCGGCACGGCGTCGATTCGTACGTCACGCACGATGGCGGACATTCGTGGACCGGCGGCCCGCTGCCGGTGCGCGCGACGAACGGCCGCGACTATCCGAGCCAGGGCGATCCCGTCGTCGCCGTCGACCGCACGGGCATCTTTCACTACGGCGTGCTGACGAGCAACGTGCGCAACACCACGGTCGCGGCGACGCGGTCCCTCGACGCCGGCCTGACTTGGTCCGCGCCGATCGTCATCGCCGAGCTCGACCTCAACGCCGCCCCTCGCCAGTTCGACGACAAGGAGTGGATCGCCGTCGACGACACCGGCGGCGCGTACGACGGCCACGTCTACCTGCTCTGGCAGCGGATCACATTCGGCACGACGCCGTTCCAGAGCCGCATGATGTTCGCCCGCTCCACGGATCGCGGCGTGACCTGGTCCGAGCCGGCGTACCTCACCGAGCCGGCGACCAGCGGGCAGTCGATGGTGGACATCGGCCCGGACGGCGAGGTCTACCTCGCGTACTTCCGCACGAACAGTCTCTGGCTGCGCAAGTCGACCGACGGCGGCGCGACGTTCGCCGACCCGGTGGCGATCCCGTCGCTGCCGTGGATCGGCGGCGCCATCCCCAACACGCGCGCCGCCCAGTTCCGGGCCTTTCCGCAACTCCTCTGCGACCGCTCCAGCGGACCGCACCGCGGCACGCTCTACCTCGTGCACGCGTCCTCCGCGCCCGGCACGCCGCGCTACGGCGGCGTGGCCCTGACGAAGTCGACGGACGGCGGCGCGACCTGGTCCACCCCGCGCTTCCTCTTCACCCCGACCGCCGACGCCATCCTTCCCAGCGGCGCCGTCGACCAGACCACCGGCGCGCTCACCATCGCCTGGCTCGACCGCCGCGACGATCCCACCAACACCCTGGCCCGCCTCTATGCCATGCGCTCGAAGGATGGCGGCACCACGTTCGAAAAGCCGCTCCCCTTCACGCCCCAGTTCTCCATCGACGCCGACTGGATCGGCGACTACTACGGCGTCGCCGGCAACGCCGGCAACTGGATCGCCACCTTCAGCCCCGCCTCCGGCCAGGTGTCCGCGGCCCGCCTCCGCTTCGAAGACACACCCGCACCACCGGCGAAGAAGCGCCGCTCGGCGCGAAGGTAGCCAAAAACGAAGGAAATCGACCGCGTAAGGTCTACGACGCCTACTGACCCCGGTCGGGCGGGGGCTATGGACTGCGGCGACCGCAGGCGCCGCTTTCACTGCCTTCGGTGCCACAGCGACTCCGCACCACGAACGGCAGTGAAAGCGGCGTCTGCGGCCGCCGCAGTCCATAGCCCCCGCACGCTCCGCTCCATAGCGCTTCGCGGATGAGGACGCCGGCGTCCCGTTGGTGTTGTGCGAGCGTTCTGCTTAGAATCCCCCGCCATGAACATACGCACACTCGCTCCCGCGCTCGTGCTGGTCCTCGGGGCCTGCGCCGCGCAGGACCAGACCCCCGACACCGCCGCCACCACCGAGACTACCGCTGCCGCCACGGCCACCACCGCGGCCGAGGCGGCGCCCGCAGCGCCGACAGGAGCACAGATGGACACCTTCGCCATGCCCGCCAACCTGGAGACCACCAGCTCGGGCCTGCAGTATTCGATCGACCGTCCCGGCACCGGCGTGCAGCCGACGGCCGGGCAGACCGTCACCGTGCACTACTCCGGCTGGCTGACGGACGGCACGCCGTTCGACAGCTCGCGCAACCGCGGCACGCCGTTCGAGTTCCCGATCGGGCAGGGCCGCGTCATCCAGGGGTGGGACGAAGGGGTGATGGCCATGAAGGTCGGCGAAGTGCGCACGCTGGTCATCCCGGCTTCCCTCGGCTACGGCGCCCGCGGAGCGGGCGGCGTCATTCCGCCGAACGCAACGCTCGTCTTCAAAGTCGAGCTGCTCGGCACGAGGTAGCGGCGCTGAGCATCGTCGCGCGGAGGTTGCGCAACCAGCTCCTGACCGGTCCTGCACCGAGCACCCCGCGCGACGTCGTGGCCCACTTCGGCGCGGTGCAGGCGCAGGACTACCTCGGCGCGCTCTGGGGCGTCGGCCAGCGCACCGAGGGCGGGGTCGAGAGCGACGTCGAGCGCGCACTCGCACAGCGCAAGCTCGTGCGCACCTGGCCCCTCCGCGGCACGCTGCACTTCGTGGCCGCGGAGGACGTGCACTGGATGCTCGACTTCCTCGCCCCGCGCATCGTGCAACGCCACACCGCGCGGCTGCAGCGCGAGCACCAGCTCGACGACAAGGCCGTCCGCCGCTGCCGCGCCGTCATCGAGCGCTCCCTCGGCGGCGGCAAGCGCCTGACGCGCGAGGAAATGTACGCGGCGCTGGAGCAGCGCGGCATCGACGCACGCGACCAGCGCGGCCTGCAGATCCTCTGGCGCCTGGCGCACGAAGGCGTGATCTGCTTCGGTCCGCGCGACGGCAAGCAGCAGACCTTCGTCCTGCTCGACGAGTGGGTGCCGCCCACCGCGAACGCGCTCACCGGCGACGACGCACTCATCGAGTTGACGCGCCGCTACTTCCAGAGCCACGCACCGGCGACGGCCGCCGACTTTGCGTGGTGGTCCGGACTCACCATCGCCGAGGCCAAGCGGGGAGTGGAGCTCGCCGGGATCGTCGACGACGAACGCGGCGGCGGATCCGCGTCGACGACGCATCTGCTGCCGGCGTACGACGAGTACACCGTCGCGTACAAAGACCGCGCCGCCATCGGCCACAACGTGCTTGATCCCGCGGTCGTCATCGACGGACTGGTGACCGGGACGTGGAAGCGCGTCCTGCATCGCGGCGAAGTGGAGATCACCATCGCGCACTTCCGGCCCCTGACGCCGAAAGAGCAGCGCTCCCTCGCCGAGGCGGCCGACCGCTACGCCACGTTCCTCGGCGTCACCGCGCGGCCGCTGTCGCTGGTTCCGGCAGCGCCGCCGCTTCGCGACTGACGGCGGCCTTGCTGCCGATCCACAGCAGCAGCGCGCCGACGGCGCACGCGATCGGGCAGACCAGCAGCGAATAGCGCATCTGCCCCGGATCGGTGGCCACGCCGAGGCGATCGCTGATGAAGCCGATCAGCGGCGAGCCGATGCCGTACGCGGTGATGTTCACGATCGAGAAGAACAGACCGATAGCCAGTCCGCGCAGGTGCGGTCCGGCGATGTCGCTGACGTCGGCCGTGGCCGGCCCGACCCAGAGGATGGCCAGCGCGTAGAGCACGATGTTCACCGGGACGACGATCGACAGCTCGCGCACGAACAGCAGCGCGATCCAGAGCGGCACCGAGGCCAGCGCGACGAGGGAGATGAAGGCCAGCCGTCCGCCGCGCAGCTTCCGGCTCAGGCGGTCGGCGATGTAGCCGCCGAGGACCATGGCCGGGATGCCGATGGCGAGGGAGACGATCGCCGCGACGAGGCCGATCTGCGCGATGGTCAGCTTGTGCACGCGCACGTAGAACTGCGTCAGCCAGATGCCGATGTTGTTCGAGGCCAGCCCGATCAGCGCGTAGCCGCCGAAGAGATAGAGCAGGCGAGGGGAGCGGAAGAGCGAGCGCCAGTCGCCGGAGGCCTGCGCGGGCGCAACAGTCTCCGTCGCGCCGCGCGGCTGCTCGCGCAGCGCGAACACGAGCACGGCCACGGCCAGACCGGGAAAGCCGAGGTAGTAGAAGGCGCTGCGCCAGCCGTAGGTCTGGCCGATCCAGCCGCCGAGAAACGCGGCCAGACCGGCGCCGATGGCGATGCCCGAGGCGTAGACCGAATTCGCCGTGGCCCGCATGCGCGGCGGAAAGTAATCGCCGAGGAGCGAGATCGCCGCGGGGCCGAGTGTCGCCTCGCCGACGCCGACCATCAGCCGGCAGAAGAACAGCGTCCAGAACGAGTCCGCAAAGCCCGTCAGGCCGGAGAAGAGGCTCCAGATGGCCAGGCCGGCGCCGATGATCAGCTTGCGCGAGCGCCGGTCGGCCAGCCTCCCGAACGGGATGCCGAGGATCGTATAGAAGATGACGAAGGGCAGCGTGCCGAGGAGGGCCAGCTGCGTGTCAGTGAACGACATCTCCTTCCCGAGGAGCGGAAAGAGCGTGTAGATGAGCTGACGGTCGAGGAAGTTGAGGACGTAGACCGTCGTCAGGACGGCCAGTGCGTACCACGAGTACGCTGGAATGCCGACCGCCCGGTCAGCAACAACCTGTTTGCTTTCCATGCGGAAGCAGTTTATCCCGGTAAGAGTTTATCCCTCGCTATGCTCGCGATAAACTCGCCGGACGAGCATGCAGGGTGCACCGGAGATCCCTCGCTGGCGCTCGGGATAAACTGAAAACCGAACGGAACCCTACTCCCGCGCCATCAGGATCTCTCTCCACCGCGTCCCGTTCGACTCGAACTCGAGGATGACCCGCAACTGCAGCGGCTCGCTGGGGCGGCGTGTCGTCTGGGCGTAGGCCGTCGCGAACACCGTCACCACCTGCGTCTCACCCGGCGCGATGGTCTCGCGGAAATCGCGTACCGCGCGGGCGAGGGTGTACTGCCCCATGCCGGGGGAGTCGACCTCCACGCGGCGCAGCACGATCGGCACGGTGGCGCGGTTCGTCACCTTCACATCGATGTTCGCCGGCGCCTGCGTGCCCGAGCCGAAGAAGAGCTCGGTGGCCATCCCCGCGTCGAGGTCCGGCTGGGCGATGGTCGCCGGGCGCGTGGACTTGGCCGAACCGCACGCCAGCGTGAGAAGTAACAGAAATGACAACCCTCGATGCATGGAGATCCTCCCATTCCGTGTTATGCAGCGACGCCATGAAAAAGCTGATCATGATCTTCATGCTCGCCGCAACCACGGTGAGCGTATCCGCACAGGAGCGCCTCACGCGACTCTTGCGCCAACCCGACATCCACGGCGACACCGTCGCCTTCGTTTACGCGGGCGATCTCTGGCTCGTCTCGGCCCGCGGCGGCGACGCCCGGCGCCTCACCTCCGACGCGGGCATGGAGTACTTTCCCAAGTTCTCGCCCGACGGACGCTGGATCGCCTTCACCGGCGACTACAGCGGCAGCCGGCAGGTCTTCGTCATCAGCGCCGACGGCGGCGCGCCGCGGCAGTTGACGTTCTACAACGACGTCGGTCCGCTCCCGCCGCGCGGCGGCATCGACAACCGCGTCCTCGACTGGACGCCGGACGGCAGGAACATCCTCTTCCTTCCGCACCGCCTCCCCTGGAGCGACCGCATGGGGCGGCCGTACATCGTCCCGGTCGCGGGCGGCATGGAGACGCCGCTGGCCGTCCCCGAGGCCGGCGGCGGCATGTACTCGCCGGACGGCGCGAAGCTCGTCTACACGCCGATCGAGCGCGAGTTCCGCACTTGGAAGCGCTATCGCGGCGGCCGCGCCCAGGACGTCTGGACCTACGACCTCGTCGCGAACAAGGCCGAGCAGCTCACGAACAATCAATACACCGACAACCAGCCCGTCTGGATCGGCGACACGATCTACTTCACCTCCGACCGTCCCTCCGAGGCGGGTGAAACGAACGCCGGCTATCTGAACCTCTGGTCGTACGACCTGAAGTCGAAGCAGAGCCGCAAGGTCACCAGTCACGGCGACTACGACGTCCTCTGGCCGAGCGCCGACCGCTCGTCGGTCGTCTACGAGTCGGGCGGCTACATCCACCGCTTCGACCCGGCCACGCAGAAGAGCGAGCGCATCCCCATCCGCGTCTACGGCGACTTCCGCAACACCATGCCGTACCACAAGAACGTCCGCGACAACATTGAGTGGTACACGATCTCGCCGACCGGTGCCCGTGCCCTCTTCGTGGCCCGCGGCGACGTCTTCAGCGCCCCCGCCAAGGAAGGGGAGGTGCGCAACATGACCCAGTCCTCGGGCATCCGCGAGCGTGCCGCGCAGTGGTCGCCGGACGGGCGCTGGCTGTCCTACCTCAGCGACAAGGGGGGCGAGTACGAGATCTACGTCCGCCCCGCCGACGGCACCGGCGAGGAGCGTCAGCTCACATCGAACGGCAAGGCCTGGCGCTTCGCGCCGCAGTGGTCGCCCGACTCGAAGCTGCTCGCCTACGCCGACAAGGACCACGCCCTGCATTACGTCGACGTGGCCAGCGGCCGCGTCACCACCGTCGACACCGACGAGTACGGCGACATCACCGACTACCGCTGGTCGCCCGACTCGAAGTGGCTCACGTACACCAAGGACAACGAGGCCCAGTTCTCGTCGATCTACGTCTACAACCTGCCGGACAAAAAGGCCCACCGCCTCACCAGCGGCATGACCAACGACGCCGACCCGGTCTTTGACCCGAAGGGCCGCTACCTCTACTTCACCTCCAACCGCGACTTCAACCTCACGTTCAGCGCGTGGGAGTTCAACTACGTCTACACCGATCCGATGCGCGTCTACGTCGGCGTGCTGGCCGAGGACGGCCCGGCGCTGTTCCTCCCGCAGTCGGATGAAGAGAAGGCCACCGCCCCTCCGGCCGATGCCGCCGGCGGCACGTCCGCCGCGGCGACGGCTGACAAAGCCACGGACAAAGCCGCCGACAAACCCGCGGACAAGAAGCCGGCCGCCGTGGTCGTGAAGATCGACCCGGCCACGTTCGAGAACCGCGTCCGGGCCATCCCGGGCGGCTCCGGCGCGTACAGCAATCTCAACCCGCTGGCCAACGGCATCCTCTACATGAAGGGCGGCGACGCGCAGTCGCTCCGCTTCTACAACATCGAGGACCGCAAGGAAGAGACGATCGTCGAGACGCTGCAGGGCTACGAGCTCTCCGCCAACGGCGAGAAGCTGCTCATCTCGCTGCCGCGCAACGCCTACGCCATCGTCAATCCGAAGCCGGCCCAGAAGCCCGCCGACTCGATGCTCAAGCTCGACAACATGGAGATGCGCATCGATCCGAAGGCGGAGTGGACGCAGGAGTTCACCGACGCCTGGCGCATCCTCCGCGACTGGTTCTACGACCCCAATATGCACGGCCTCGACTGGAACGCCATCCGCGCCAAGTACGGCCAGCTCGTTCCCTTCGTCGCCCACCGCGCCGACCTCGATTACATCCTCGGCGAGGTGGCCGGTGAGATGAACGCCGGCCACGTCTACGTCGGTTCGCCCTCCGACGTGAACGGCGTCGAGCGCGTCGACAACGGTCTCCTCGGCGCCGAGATCGCCCCGGCCGACGGCTACTACCGCATCACCAACATCTTCCCCGGCGAGAACTGGCACGAGTCGTTCCGCTCGCCCCTCACCGAGCCGGGCGTGAAGGTCCGCGAGGGCGACTACATCCTCGCCGTCGACGGCGTCACGACGAAGGGCGTCGACAACTTCTATCGCCTGCTCGAGAACAAGGCCGACCGCGTGGTCACGCTGACCGTCAACTCCACGCCGTCCCTGACCGGATCGCGCAAAGAGAGCGTCCGCCCCGTCAAGCGTGAGACGAACCTGCGCTACCTCGAGTGGGTGCAGTCGCGCCGCGACTACGTGCAGAAGGCGTCCGGCGGCCGTATCGGCTACATCCACCTGCCGAACACCGGCGCCGAAGGCAACCGCGAGCTGGTCAAGGGCTTCTACCCGCAGGTGGCCAAAGACGCCCTGATCATCGACGACCGCTACAACGGCGGCGGCTTCATCCCCGACCGCATGATCGAGCTGCTCGACCGTCCCGTGCTCAACTACTGGGCCCGCCGCACGGTCAAGCCGCAGGCCACGCCCGCCTTCGCGCACGTCGGCCCGAAGGCCATGCTCATCAATGGCTACTCCGCCTCCGGCGGCGACGCCCTGCCGTACTACTTCCGCAAGCGCGGCCTCGGCACCATCATCGGTACGCGCACCTGGGGAGGCCTGATCGGCATCTCCGGCAACCCGAACCTCATGGACGGCGGCAGCGTTTCCGCCCCGCAGTTCCGCTTCTTCGACACGGAAGGCATGTGGGCCGTCGAAGGCGTCGGCGTCGCCCCCGACATCGAAGTCGTCGACCGCCCCGACCTCGTCGCGGTGGGACAGGACCCGTCGCTCGAGGCCGCGGTCAAACTGCTGCTGGAGCAGCTCGCGAAGAACCCGCCGAAACCGGTGGTCGTCCCGCCGGTGAGCGTGGAGCGGTAGTCGTCCAGTCTTCGAGTCGTCGAGTCTTCGAGGGGGCTTTGCTCCTCGTCGACTCGGCGACTCGTTACGTGATGAGACGCGCACCTCTCGTCACGAGCGGTTCACGTCTCATGACGAGGCGTACACGTCTCATCACGAGCTGTGAACGTCTCATCACGAGGCGCGCACGTCTCATGACGAGGCGTTCACCTCCCACCACGAGGCGTTCACGTCCATTGACGAGGCGCGCACGTCTTATCGGGAGGCGCGCTCTTCTGGGGCCGCGGGCATTTGACATAGCGGCTCGGGGCATTTGAGATAGCACCGGGAAGCATTTGAGGTGGCGACGTGGGGTATTTGAGAAAGCACGAGGAAGCATTTGAGATCGCGATGCGGGTACCGCAGCTAACCGCGCTCCGCTACTCCACGACCACTACTTGTCCCGGCCCAATTGTCTTCAGGATCTCGTACACCTTCGGCACGAGCTTCATCAACACGTCGACGTCATTCGTCCACGCGCGCAGCACCACGATCGCAAGCGACTCGTTCTTCAGATTTTGTTCGTGGGGAATGCCGCGGTCGACGGTGATGAACACGTCGAAACGGCTGCGCGCCAGTGCGAGCAGCGCTCCATTCTTCACGCCACGCCAGCGCATATACTGAACCGTCGCCACCTCGTGCTCAGTCGCCATCGCGCGAGCGAAGCGCCGAGGCATGCACTCATCGAGCAGCAAGCGCATCGAACGGTGCCAGCAGACTCTCGCGCGCTTCCTCGAGCGCGGTGATCGCTTGTTCCTTCTCCACGGTCGGGAAGTCGTCGAGGAACTCGTCGAGGGGGTGGCCGTGCTCGAGATAGTCGAAGAGCGTCTTCACCGGCACGCGAGTGCCGCGGAAGCAGGGAGTGCCGCTCATGATCTCGCGGTCAACGTGGACGACGCTTAGCATGCTTTGATTTTACGCCGAATACCTTCAAATCGATCCGCCCGCGCGGATCCGGCACCACGCCCTCAGCGCGCAGCAGCATGGCCTGCAGCTCGTGCGAGTCGCCCGCGCTGCGGGGGCTGATCTCGCCCTTCGCGTTCACGACCCGGTGCCACGGCACGTCGTTCCGCTCGGGCAGGTTGTGCAGCGCGTAGCCGACCTGGCGGGCGTGGCCTTCCAGGCCGGCCAGCTCGGCGATCTGGCCGTACGTGGCGACCTTCCCGCGCGGGATTTTTCGGACCTCGCGCCAGATGAGCTCGTAGCGTTTCAACGCCGGCCATTGTAAAATGCACAGGTTTCGGTGCACCACGGCCGCGCCCGGATTAAACGTTTCCGCCTCTCCGTTGAATAGTCACTTAGGAGTCGTCCCATGCCTCGTGCCATTGCCACTGGACAGATTGCGTTCGGACTGGTCTCGATCCCGGTGAAGCTGTTCTCCGCCGCCGAGTCCTCGGAGAAGATCTCCTTCAACATGCTGCACAAGGACTGCGGAAGCCGCATCCAGCAGCAGCTCTTCTGTCCCAAAGACGAGCGCACCATCGACCGCACCGAGACCGTGAAGGGTTACGAGTTCTCGCGCGGCCAGTACGTGCTCTTCAACGAAGAGGAGCTGAAGGCGCTCGAGGAAAAGTCGACGCAGCAGATCGACATCACCGAGTTCGTGAAGTCCGATCAGATCGACCCGATCTTCTTCGCCAAGCCCTACTACCTCGGCCCCGACAAAGGCGGCTCGCGCGCCTACACGCTCCTCGCGCGCGCCCTCAAGGAGACCGGCCGCTGGGCCGTGGCCAAGTACGCGGCGCGCGGCAAGGGCTACCTCGTCGTCATCCGCCCGCTCGGCAACGGCCTGGTCATGCAGCAGCTCTACTACCCGAACGAGATCCGCTCCATCGACGAGATCGATCTGGGCGATACCGAGATCAAAGAGAACGAGCTGCGCATGGCCGTGCAGCTCGCCGAGATGAGCGCCAGCGACGCCTTCCAGCCCGAGCTCTATCGCGATGAAGTGGCCGAGCGCGTGCGCGGCCTCATCCAAATGAAGATCGAAGGGGAGGAGATCACCAGCGCCGCCGCCGAAGAGCCGCGCGCGCAGGTCATCGATCTCATGGAGGCCCTCCGCCGCAGCCTCGGCGAGTCGAAGCCCGTCTCCAAGCCGGCGCCCGTCAAGGCCGCGGCCGCCCCCCCGGCCAAGATGCCGATCAAGGCCAAGGCCGAGCGCAAGGCCCCCAAGCGCGCCCCGCGCGCCAAGGTGGCGGCAGCCACGAAGCGGATGCGCTGAGATCGTCGAGTCGTCGAGTCTTCCGGTCGTCGAGCTCTCGAAGACTCGACGTTTCGTAGACTCGACGACTCTCTCCCCGTAAACTCGTCGCGGAATGTCCTACTCCCTTCGCGACGTGTCGGCGATGCTCGGCCTGTCGGCGGCGCAGATCCGCGGCTACGCCACGAAGGGTTTCCTCGATCCGGAGCGCGGGCCGAAAGGGGAGCTGCGCTTCGGCTTCCACGATCTGATCATCCTCCGCACCGCCGGCGAGCTCACCGCCGCCCGCATCCCGCCGCGCAAGGTGAAGCTCGTCCTGCAGCGCCTCCGCGAGCAGTTGCCCGAAGGGCAGGGCCTGACCGGCGTGCGCATCACGGCGGAAGGGGAGACGGTCGTCGTCCGCGACGGGGGGGCGGTGTGGAACCCGGAGTCCGGCCAGTCGCTGTTCGACTTCTCCGTCGCCGCCATCGCCGAGAAAGCGACGCCGCTGCTGATGCGCGCCGCCGCCGACGCGCGCAAGCGCGCCGACCTCACTGCCGACGAGTGGTACGACCTGGCCTGCGAGCTCGAAGTGACCTCTCCCGACGAAGCCAGGGACGCCTACGAGCGCGCCCTCCGCGAGGACAAGGCGCACTCCGACGCCCACGTGAACCTCGGCCGCATGCTGCACGAGGAAGGCGCCCCCGCGCTGGCCGAGAAACACTACCGCGCGGCGATGAAAGCCGATCCCGACCATCCCACCGCCGCCTTCAACCTCGGCGTCGCCCTCGAAGACCTCGGCCGCGTCGACGACGCGGTCAAGGCCTACAAACGCGCGCTGCTCCTCGACCCCGACAACGCCGACGCCCACTACAACCTGGCCGGCATTTACGAGAGGCGAGGAGAGAAGCAGGCCGCGCTGCGGCACCTGAAGTCGTACCGGTCGCTGACGGCGTAACGCGTTTGACGTTGCTCGTTGCTCGTTTTGGGGGCAGCATGGCGTCACGCCACGTCCGCGCGACAACATGACAGCACCTCAGACGAGCAACGAGCAACGCCGTCTCCCCGCGTTGGACGCCTTCCGCGGCTTCACCGTCGCCTCGATGCTGCTCGTCAACAACCCCGGCACGTGGTCGGCGATCTACTGGCCGTTCGCGCACGCCGAGTGGCATGGGTGGACGCCGACGGACCTCATCTTTCCCTTCTTCCTCTTCGTCGTCGGCATCACCACCGAGCTGTCGAAGAAAGAGCCGAAAGGCATTCTCAGGCGCGGCGGGCTGATCATCCTCTGCGGCCTGCTGCTGCATCTCTTCCCGTACTTTCGCTTCGACACGCTGCGCTGGATGGGGGTGCTGCAGCGGATCGGGATCGTCTACATCATCGTCGCGTTGATCGCCTGGAAAGCGTCGCGCCGCACGATCGTCATCATCGCGGCGGCCATCCTTCTCGGTTACTGGCTCCTGCTGATCCAGGGACCGCTGGCGCCACCGGAGGCCACCGTCGCCGCGCGGGTCGACCGCGCCCTCATCCCCGAGGCGCACATCTGGAAGCAGAGCAAAACGTGGGACCCGGAGGGCCCGCTCTCCACCGTCCCCGCCATCGCCACCGCGCTCCTCGGCGTCCTGGCCGCGGAATGGGTGCGCGCGAAGAACGTCAAGATGTTGACCATCGCGGGAGCGATCGGCATTGCCGCGGGCATGGCCTGGGGGCTGGCGTTCCCGATCAACAAAGCCCTCTGGACCAGCAGCTACGTGCTGCTGAGCGCCGGCTTCGCCTGCGTCATCCTGGGCATCTGGATCCGCTTCCTGCCGCCGCAGCCGTTCGACGTCTTCGGACTCAATCCGCTCATCGCCTTCGTCGGCTCCGGCGTCATGGCCCGTCTTCTCGGCATCATCAAGATCGACGGCGTGTCGCTGCAGGCCCTCAGCTACCGTACGCTCTACAAGCCGTACTTTCCGCCGAAGCTGGCCTCGCTGCTGTGGGCGCTGACGTTCGTCCTGATCTGGTACGTCATCCTGCTGATCCTCCATCGCCGCCGGCTCTATCTGCGCGTATGATCGCCCGCCGCTGACGATGAACACTTGCACCAACTGCGGCGAAGCCAGCGCCGACGTCTACTGCGCCAGGTGCGGCGAGAAGCAGCCGAACCTCGAAGACCTCTCCGTCCGCCACCTCGCCCACGAGGCGCTCGAAGAGCTGGCCCACGTCGACTCGAAGCTCGTGACCACGCTGCGCGACCTGGTCGTGCGTCCGGGGAAGTTGCCGGTCGAGTATTTCGCCGGGCGCAAGAAGCGCTACGTCGCGCCCCTGCGCCTCTTCCTGGTCTTTTTCGCGCTGCAGTTCGTCGCCTATACGTTCTCCAAGCCGACGGCGATGTACTCCGTGGAGACGTTCATCCGCTGGGACAAGAGCGGGGGGCTGAATCAGCTGTTCGTGGACGGGGCCCGCAGGCAGGGGATCACGCGCGAGCAGCTCATCGAGCGCGTCGACCGTCGCTGGCAGCAGGCCCTCTCCCTGTTCCAGCTCGCGAACGTGATCGGCGTGGCGCTGGTGCTGAAGCTCCTGTACGCGAGGCGGGGGCGCTATCTCGCCGAGCACCTCGTCTTCGCCGCGTACTATCTCGCCTTCTCGTACCTCTTCTCGATCGCCGTCTGGCCGGTCTATTACTTCACCGGGATCGACCCGGGCCCCGCGCAGGCCGTGCTCTCTTTCATCTTCACGGCCCTCAGCCTCCTCTATCTGTACGTCGCCCAGCGCCGCTTCTACGGCCAGGGGCGCGGCAAGACGATCGTGAAGGTGCTGCTGCTGTGGGGCGGGATTTTCGTCGTGGCCATCGGCATCACCGTCATTTCGCTGGTGGCGGTGATCCTCCAGTCCCGCTGACACGACGCAGCACACGTCCCGGCAGTTCGCCCGTCATCTTCGCGTCGCGCAGCACCGGCACGCCGTTCACGATCACGTGCGCCACGCCCTCGGAGAAGTGATGCGGGTCTTCGTACGTCGAGCGGTCGCGCACCGTCTTCGGGTCGAACACGACCACGTCGGCCTTCATCCCCACGCGCAGCGTGCCGCGGTCCTTCAGCCCCGCCCGTGACGCCGCCAGCGACGTCATTTTCCGCACCGCCTCCTCCAGCGTGAGCAGCTTCTCCTCGCGCACGTACTGCGACAGCGCGCGCGAGAACGTCGCGTACGCCCGCGGGTGCGCGCCGTACTCCTTCAGTGCCTCGACCACCGCCCCCGAGTCGGAGCCGAACGCCACCCACGGCTGCACGAGCGCCGTCTTCATGTCCGCCTCGCTGAAGGTGGTGAAGATCGCCAGCGGCGACTTCTCCGCCGACTCGAACAGCCGCAGCACGGCCTCGGCGGGATCGACGTTCTGCGACTTCGCGATGTCCGTCAGCTTCCGCGACGGATTGCCGCGCACGATCAGCGACGCCGCGCCGCCCTCGCGCAGCCGCCCCTGGCGCAGCTCGTTCCTGATGCGCGTGCGCGTCGCCGGATCGCGCAGCCGTTCGCGGAAGGCCGGATAGCCGCCCTCCAGCGCCCACGCCGGCACGATGGAGGTGAGGTCGGTCGACGAGGCCATGAACGGATAAACGTTCGCCGCGATGTCGACGCCGCTCTTCCGCGCCGCCTCGATCTTCTTCACGACGGCCGGCATGCGTCCCCAGTTCGCGGCCCCGCCGATCTTGAGGTGAAAGATGTTCACCGGCACCTTGGCCTCGCGTCCGATCCGGATGGCCTCGTCGATGGCCGCGTCGATGTTCGCCGACTCGTTGCGCAGGTGCGTCCAGTACGAGCCGCCCACGCGCGCCAGCGCAATGAGCTCGTCCGTCGTGGCGAAGCGTCCCGGCGGATAGATGAGCGCACTCGACACGCCCACCGCCCCCTCCTCCACGGCCTGCTTCGTGATCGCTTCCATCCGCCGCAGCTCGTCGGGCGCCGGCGCGCGGTTGGCGTGGCCGAGAACCATCTCCCGCGAGTTCGCGGCGCCGACGTAGAACGCAAAGTTCAGCGCCGAGCCCTTCTTTTCAATCTCGGACATGAAGCCGCCGAGCGTCGTCCACGTCACCTTCGGCCACCCTTGCGGTTTGGTGCGCTCCATCTCCGCGAGCATGGTCTCGTTCTGCGGACCGGGGGAGTGCCCCTCGCCCGTGACCTCGGTCGTCACACCTTGGCGGATCTTTCCCTCCAGCTTCGGGTCGAGCAGCACCGCCGCCTGTGAGTTGCCGAGGAGGTCGATGAAGCCGGGCGCGACGACCTGACCTTTCGCGTCGAGGATCGTGGTGGCGGTGCCGTTGGCGAGATCGCCGATTGCCGTGATGGTGTCGCCGCGGATACCGACATCGGCCCGCTTCCGCGGTGCACCCGTCCCGTCGAGAACGTCCCCGCCGAGGATGACGATGTCAAACGCAGGGCGTGGCTTCAGCCCGCCCTCCCCGGGGGCGGGCGGGCTGAAGCCACGCCCTGTGTCATCACACGCTGCGAACATCAACACCATCACGGCCAGCAATCTCACGCACGGACTCCATGCGTCAGGCGTACCATTTCCCCACACACAGAACGCCATGCACGAAATCGATCGCATCCTCGAAGCCATCCGGGCCACGCCGCGCGGCATCGTCGTGACCGTCGTCCGCACGCACGGCTCGACCTACCGCCGGGCCGGCGCGCGCGCCGTCATCGCCGAGAGCGGACGCGCCGTCGGCGCGATCAGCGGCGGCTGTCTCGAGCGCGACCTGGCCGAGCGCATCCGCCCCTGGCTGGCCGACATGCAGCCGCGCGTCATCACTTACGACTCCACCCGCGAGGACGATCTCGTCTTCGGCATGGGCCTCGGCTGCCGCGGCGTGCTCGACCTCCTCGTCGAGCCGTTCGACGCTGGGCATCCGCCGCCGCTCCTCGGCTTCCGCTGGAACGGCCGCGAGCCGGTCGAGTGGACGACGACGCTGCCCGACGGCGAGACGCTGATCGAAGTGGTCGCGCCGGTGCGCTCCGTCGTCGTCTTCGGCGGCGGCGCCGACGTCGAGCCGGTCATCGCCTTGGCGCGGCAGACCGGCTGGCGCGTCGACATCGTCACCACGCGCGACCCGATCGACCTCTCCGAATACGACGCCGCCGTCGTCATGACGCACAACTTCGAGCGTGACGTGCAGATCCTCCGCGCGCTGCTCCATTCGCACATCGCCTACATCGGCCTCCTCGGCCCGCGCTCGCGCGGCGACGAATTGCTGGCCGAGGTTGGCGCACCGCGCGACTCCCGCATCTTCAGCCCGGTCGGCCTCGACCTCGGCGCTGAGACCCCCGAAGAGATCGCACTGTCGATCGTCGCGGAAGTGCAGGCCGTGCTCAGCGCGCGTTCGGCGCGCGCCCTGCGCGAGCTCGACGTGCCCATCCACGAGCCGCGGACCACTCCCACGTGCGCTTGACGCACGCTCGCATCCGCGTAGTCGCGATCGTTCTCGCAGCCGGCTTCTCCCGCCGCCTGGGACGCCCGAAGCAAGACGTGGTCTTCGACGGCGAGACGCTCCTCGACCGCGCACGGCGCCTTGCCTCCGAGGTGGCGGATGAGGTGATCGTCGTGACGCGCGACAACAACCCCGAGGCGGAGGAGGGGATGGCATCCTCGATCCGCGCCGGCGTCTCTTCCGCGCCCGCCGGCTCCCGCATCCTGATCATGCTCTGCGACCAGCCGCTCCTCACCGCCGAGCACCTCCGCGCCCTGATCGCCGCCAACGCCCCGATCGTCGCCACCGGCTACAGCGGCATCGCCGGCGTCCCCGCCGTCTTCGCCCCACACCTTACCCCCGAGCTCCTCGCCCTCCGCGGCGACATCGGCGCCCGCGCCCTCATCACCCGCCACGGCGCCCACGTGATCCCGTTCGAAGACGCCGCCAAAGACGTGGATGTGTAGGAAGCTGTCCCTTCACAGACTACGTACGCGCGTGGCGGCGCGGTGCCGTTCCCGATATCGCGGAGAGGGCCCAAAACCAGTCCCCTCTCCCCGCGCACGGGGAGAGGGTTAGGGTGAGGGGCGCCCTTTTGCCGAGCGCCACAACCCCTCACCCTGGCCCTCTCCCCGCTCGTCGCGGGGAGAGGGGACTACTTGTCCCGAGACGCCCCATCCCTCTTCCGCCTGTACCTAAAACCGGTACCGCCCTTCCAACGTCACGCTATGCCCCGTCGTGGACGGCTCATAGCCATACTGTTGCGCCGCGGGCCGGTTCCCCGTCACCTGCGTGAACTCCAGTGCGGCGCGGACGTGGGCGTGCACGTCGAACATCCACGTCAGCGTCCAGGAGCGGCCGCTCTCGTCATTGTTCTCCGCGGCGGTGCCGTCGAGATCGTGGGTGCTGAACAACTCGTAGCGCACCGTGGCGCGGTTGCGGCCGCGCTTTGCGGAGACGAGCAGATACGTCGCCGAGAAATCGGCAGCCACGAACGGGTCGAAGACTCCCATGTACGTGTCGCCCGACATGTGCTCCGCCGCGGCGATCAGCGTGTCCGGATCGCCGAGCTCCGCGCCGATGAGGTGGAAGCGCGTGTGCCACGAGTATTCGGCGCCGTACAGCTCGCGGTCGCCGCCGTTGTCGAGATAGGTGTACTGAACGTTCCCGCGCTGTGGCACCCCGTAGCGCACCCGGGCCGAGTAGCCCGTGCGGCCGTCGAGATCGTCGCCGAATGGCTGCGTGCCATCGTCGCGCTGGCGGAAGAACGGGCCGCTGTCGGCCAATGATCCCAGGGGCGGCAGCGGCAGCACCTCGCCGTACGTCGACAGACGGTCGCCCACCGACCACCCTCGCCAGCCGAGGATCGTGCCCATCGTGTCATTGCCGCGGAACGCCGTGGTGCCGCCCGTCACGGTGTGACCGGCGCCCGTCGTATGGCGGTACTGCAGGTCGACGCCGACCGGCCGCACCTCCTGGCCGATCCACGTATTCAGCGCCGAGAACGAGATCGTGTACGGCGAGGCCCAGTTGTCGTCCTTGTTCTCCTTCGACGTCGGGAGAAAGAAATAGCCGGCGCGCACGCGCAGCTCGTCGAACGCGAATTCGCGGTGCACGTCCGCGAACGCTTCCACCAGTCCCGCGCCGTCGCCGCCGGCGTCCGAGCGTGCCGCGGCGCTCGCGTGCAGGTCGAGCCAGGTCGTGGGATGCCAGTCGACGCCGACGTGTGCGACGGCAGTGAAAACGTCACGGTCGCCTCCCGCTTCCAGACGGCCGAAGCCGCCTTCGAGCCACGACGCGGGGCCGGTCGCGTTCACGCCGCGGGCGGCAACGTAGCCCGTCAGATCGAGAGTCTGCGCGAGGACCAGCGCGCCGAGAAGCATGTGGCCATTATGAGGGTAGGGAACCGCGTTTCCCGGTCACTCCTCATTGCAGGAGAGCCGATGAGCTACCTCGATCCCATTCGTCTCCACTTCAGCGGCCGCTTCCAGGCCGACCCGTCCACTGTCAACAACACTCCCGAAAATTACGACAACGCCACCTTCGATCCGAGCAACGGCTCGTGGAATGCGACCGGCAGCGGTGCGTGGCGTCTCGTCGACTGCAGTGTGACGCGGGTCTGCTACGACGACGGCACCAGCACGACGTCGTCGGTCGACGATTCCGCCGTCGGCCTGCGCGTGATCGGTGCGAACGAGCGCGTGGCCGGCAAGCTGGTCGACCTCGACCCGCAGCAGCAGATGGTCTCCCAGATATGGGGCTTGGTCGTGCGGCTGACGAACGGCACCAGCGATCTCGCCGTCGGACCGTTCGCGGTGGCGGCGTTCTCCGACATGGCGCGGCGCGCCGCGTCGGACGGCACCGACAGGAAGATGACAGTCGGCGCGTTCTACCAGTCCGTGATCGGGCCGGTGGAGTGGGGGGACACCAAAGGCTCCCGCTTCCTTGAGGAGCTTCGCGCCGCGGCGAAAGACGGCATGCTCTCGATCAAGTTCAACGTCGACGGCTACCAGATGAGACAGACGTCCGACTTCACGTACGGGCGCATCTCCGGCACGATCGGTCCCGCGCACGCCGGCGAGCCGCGCCACTTCATCCTCGGCCGGCAGCTCGGCAACCCGACCGGTGCCTTCCTGCCGTGCGTCGTCGACCCGAAACGCAAGCGCATCCTGGCCGACTTCGGCAACGTGCTTCTCACGACCGTTCCGGGCGGCCCGCTCGCCGACGTCGGCGATCTTTCCCTCGGCTACCTCGACACGACCGGCACCTTCCAGTCCCTCGGCGCGCTCGCGTACCGCGACCCGGACTTTTACGAGACCACGGCCGGCGTGCAGGTTTTCCCTCCCGACCGCGACCTCACCAAAGACGAGTTGAAGGCGCTCGCGTCGTCGCAGATGGCCGTCTCCAACGGCGGCAACATCACCCGGCGGGAGAACCTCGACGGACTGCACCTGCGTGCCGATGCCTTCGTGTTCCGGCTCTACCCCGGCGACAGCGCCGAGGTCGAGTTGTATGCGACGCGGTTCGGCGAGTTGCTGGCGAACGCGGAGATCTTCGTTTTCCTCGATCCACGCGGACTGCAGGGCGATCAGACCAACCCTCCCGTGGTGGGCCTGCCGACCAATGCCCTTAGTGGCTTCGATCCGACCAAGCCGGTTGTGGCGAAGAAAGGCCGCGCCACGGTGAAGATCACCGCGTCCGATCCCGGCAATCCGCGCGGCTTCATCGACGGCCAGGTGTACGGCGTGCGCTACCTGCTGCGCCAGATCCGCGAGGCCGGCAACCGCGCCTTCGTCAATCGCTGGGACTTCGTCAGCATCCTGGTCTGGACGGAGTACGAGCTCGATCACGAGCCGGCATGGATCCCCGACATGCAGCCGATCTTCACCCAGTACGCCAACCTCTATCCGGTCATGGACACCATCATCAACCTCTCCGATTACGAAGACGTCGCCAGACACGCCGGCCTGCTCTCGTTCGCGTTCGGCCTGCCCGACGCCGATCCGAATCAGATGCCCGTCACGCGCGACCTCTCGCCCGGCAAGCGCAAGGCCATGCTGCAGTGGCTGAACACCAAGGGTCCGGACGGCAAGCCGCTCCAGGGCACGTCCTCCGCGCCGGTGGAGTCGGTCATGCCCGCCGCGTCCGGCGAAGACGACGAACTGTTCCTCATCAAGAGCGGCCGCGTGCTGCCGAAGGAGAGCTGACCCATGCTCTACGTCCAACGCCAGCAGCTCGAAACGCTCGACGACCTGAAGGAAGCGCTGAAGAACGCCATCCAGCTCGAGTTCAGCACCATCCCGCCGTACCTCACCGCGCTCTACTCCATTGTGCCCGGGAAGAACGACACCATCGCCGCCATCCTGCGCAGCATCGTCCTGCAGGAGATGCTGCACTTCGGCCTGGTCTGCAACATCCTCAACGCCGTCGACGGCCGGCCGGATCTTCCGGCCATCGTCCCGAAGTATCCCGGTCCGCTGCCGATGGGCATCGGCGACCAGCCGGGCAAAGAGTTCATCGTGCCGCTGAAGAAACTCTCCATCGACACGGTGCAGAGCGTCTTCATGGTCATCGAGGAGCCGGAGAACCCGATCGTCTTTCCGGTCGACAAGGCGGCCCTCGAGGCCATGCCGGAGTACCACACGATCGGCGAGTTCTACGAGGCCGTCTCCCGCCTCATCGCGGACCTCGGCAACAAGGTCTTCAAAGGAAAGAAGGACCGTCAGGTGACCGGCTACGTCGGCCCCGACGAGCTGTTCGCCGTGACGGACGTCGCCTCGGCACAGCGCGCCGTCGAGATCATCGTCCGCCAGGGTGAAGGCACGCCCACCAGTCCCCTCGGCGGCCCCGACGGCATCGCCCACTACTACCGCTTCGAGGAGATCGCCAAAGGGAAGACGCTGCACCCGAATCCGGCCGTGCCGGAGAAGTATTCGTTCGGGGATCCACCGATTCCGCTCGACGAAGCGACCGACGTGTTCCCGATGATCGACAATCCGCCGGACGTTCCCATCGACCCGGAGTCGCAGCTGGGACGGATGTCGCAGCGCTGCGACGACACGTTCAGCGCGCTCGTCGACGGGCTGCAGGTGACGTTCGACGGCACACCGGACCACTTCGGCGCGTCCATTGGTCTCATGTACTCGTTACGCGTGCAAGCGCAGGAACTGATGGCCGAGCCGCTTCCGGACGGCAGCGGCAACGCCGGCCCGCGTTTCCTCTACAACCAGGCTACGAGCGCGGGGTGAGCGGGATGCGCGGATCCCGCCACAGGCCGACGACCTTGCGTCCGTAGTCGATCGTCACGAGGAAGCGCGACAGCAGCCGGTTGCCGACGCGGGCCCGCGTGATGTTCGCGTACTGCACGTCGATCGCGCCAAAGTCCGTGTCGCCGATGCGCACGTTCACCGTGCCGCGCGCGTCGGGGCCGGGGAGGGTGAGCGTGTCGGGACTGGTGGTGTCGACGATGGCCGCGACCTCGCGTCCGTTCACGAACACGGTGATCATCGGCTCGGCGGGGTACTGGTAGATGGTCATCAGTCCCGGCTTGATCCCTTCCTTCTGATACGACACCAGGCCGCTGCGGTAGTCGATGCTGATGGCATGATTGCGCCACGCCTCGGTGCCGATGATGGCGTCCGCCACGCCGCCCAGGTCCATCGGCGCGGGATCGATGCGGATCGTCTCCTTCTCGCTGATCTGCAACGCGTGTCCGCGGAAGGGGCGCACGGCGAAGCGCGGGTCGACGATCGTCCGGGGCGCGGCGCTGCCGAGGATGAAACGGCCCGGGCGGTTGTCGATGCGGACCGACTCGAGCTGGATGACGTTCCGCTCCATGGTGAAGGCGAGATTGACCTCGCTCCCGATCGGCTCGCGGCTCCACGGGAGCACCCGCGCGCACGACACCTGCAGAAGCAAGGTTGCGACGAAAAGCGATTTCGATAAGATTCGCATCCCTCAATGAGGGGCGCCGGGGACAGGGCGCAGGGCGCGGAAGAAAGCGGTTGCTCTCCCGTCCCTGCGCTCTGCACCCTGTGCCCTGCCTCAACCGTAGCAACTTGGACGCCTGAAAGGAATCACATGTCCGCATTACCGGAATTTCGCAACGAGCCGCTGACCGACTTCTCACAGCCGGAACCGAAGGCCGCCATGGAGCTGGCGCTGGCCAAAGTCCTCGGCGAGATCGGCCGCGAGCACCCGCTGGTCATCGGCGGCGAGCGCATCGACGGCCTCAAGACCTTCGTCTCCACCAACCCCGCCAACAAGGAACAGGCCGTCGGCAAGTTTCAGAAGGGGACCAAAGAGCATGTCGAGCGCGCCATCGAAGCCGGCTGGAACGCCTTCGAGAGCTGGAAGCGCCAGCCCGTCGACGTCCGCGCCGGCCTCCTGCTCCGCGCCGCGAAGCTGATGCGCGAGCGCAAGCACGAGTTCTCCGCCGTGATGATCCTCGAGGTCGGCAAGTCATGGGCCGAGGCCGACGCCGATACGGCCGAGGCCATCGACTTCATGGAGTTCTACGCCCGCGAGGCCTATCGCTACGGCGGCGAACAGCCGATCGTGAAGATCGAGTCCGAGGACAACGACCTCGTTTACCTCCCGCTCGGTGTCGGCGCCGTCATCCCGCCGTGGAACTTCCCGCTGGCCATCATGGCCGGCATGACCACCGCTGCCGTCGGAGCGGGCAACTGCGTCGTGCTCAAGCCGTCGTCCGACTCGCCGTGGATCGCCTACCGTTTCTTCGAGCTGCTCGAAGAGGCGGGGATGCCGGGCGGCGTGGTGAACTTCGTCAGCGGCGGCGGCGGGGAAGTGGGCGATCCGCTGATCCAGCATCCGCGCATCCGCTTCATCTCCTTCACCGGCTCCCGCGAAGTCGGCCTGCACATCAACGAGGAAGCGGCGAAACATCGCGAGGGACAGCGCTGGATCAAGCGCGTCGTCGCCGAGATGGGCGGCAAGGACGCCATCATCGTCGACCGCGAATGGACGAATCTCGACGAGGCCGCGTCCGCCGTCGTGGCCTCCGCCTTCGGCTTCCAGGGACAGAAGTGCTCCGCCTGCTCCCGCGCCATCATCGACGAGACCATCTACGACCGCCTCGTACCGCTGATCGTCGAGAAGACCAAGGCCCTCCGCGTCGGTGACCCCACGACCGCGGACGCGCAATTCGGACCCGTGGTGAACGAGAAAGCCATGCACGCCATCCGCTCCTACATCGAGCGCGGCACGAACGAGGGAGGACGCCTCCTCGCCGGCGGCAATGTCGACGAGTCGAAAGGCTACTTCGTCGAGCCGACCGTCATCGCCGACGTCGATCCGCATGCCACCATCGCCCAGGAAGAGATCTTCGGCCCCGTCCTGGCGATCATCAAAGCGAAAGACTTCGACGACGCCCTCCACATCGCCAACGACACCGAATTCGGCCTCACCGGCGCCGTCTTCACGGAGAACGAGGAAAAGCTCGAGCGCGCCCGCGAAGAATTCTTCGTCGGCAACCTCTACCTCAACCGCAAATGCACCGGCGCCCTCGTCGGCGTCCACCCCTTCGGCGGCTTCAACATGTCCGGCACCGACTCCAAAGCCGGCGGCCGCGATTACCTCGGCCTCTTCCTGCAGGCCAAGGCGATCTCGCGGAAGGTGGGGGCGCAGCCGAAGACGGTGGCGGAGGCGAAGGGGTTCTAACGCGGAACGGAGCTCGAACCGGCGTCCTCCGGTGTGACAGGCCGGAGGTTAAACAGACTAAACTCGCGTTGGGCCGTCGGCGCTTCTTCTCCGTGGAACACTCGCTCCGAAACGTGAACATCGCGCGCTTTCGCGGCGGTTTCTTCTCATGGGTGGCGTCCGAAATCGCGACCTTGCGTCAGCTTGCGAGCTACAACTTTCTAACGCAACCCGCTGAAAACACGAAAGCCGCCGAGGTGGCGGCTGGTGAATGTTCTAGATTGGGCGGGGACGACGGGGCTCGAACCCGCGACCTCCGGCGTGACGGTCCCGGAGGGCTGATGAGCTGGTCTAGTGCGTGCTGCCGCGAACGCTAGCGGAGCGGCCCTCACTTCAGGCGAGCGCGCCCCTCATCCGCCTTCGGCACCTTCTCCCCGCTTGACGCGGGGAGAAGGGCAACAAATGGCAGGCATCGTGTTCGTTGCACCCCGAAGGCCGGGTGAGGGGCGATCTCGCCTGAAGTGATCACTGATGTTGCAGCGCCACGTTCATCACCACCACATTGCCCACCTTGTTGACAGTGTAGATGCCGTCGTCCTCGACCTCTTCGATGACCAAGTCCTTGCTGCCGCTGACCACCTGCGCGGTCTGCACCAGCGCGACGGTCTGGTCGACGCCCATCCGCTCCTGCATCCGGAACGCCGTCGCCAGCTCTTCCTTCGTTTTCGCGAACAGCACCAGCAGTTTCTCCGTGCCCGGCGTCGCGTCGAAACGGAACCAGTGCTTTTCGCTCGGGAGCACGCGGTCCGCGTTCCCGCGGAGGAAGTTGTCGCCGAGGCCTTTCAGCTCGTTGGGAAAGAGGATGCTGGACGTGCCGGACGCGCCGAGCTGCACGATCGCGATGTAGCCGTTCGCATTCGGCTCGAAGTGCAGACGAATCCCCTCGCCGGACTTGAACGTGCGCGCATGTGTGACCCGTTTCGGCTTTCCGGAAGCATCCTGAAGCTCGATCCAGCAGCTCAGGCCGAACGGACGCTGCACCGCCGGACGTTTGACAGGCGGCTTGTGATTCGAATGCTTCGACGCGACCACCGTGGGATCCGATCCGCCGCCGAACAGCTCCTTCGCGCCGGTCGGCTCCTCGTCCGCGCACAACACCCCCGCGACCAGCAGCGCCGCCATGCAGATCCCCAGTCTCTTCATCACACCCCCGACTTTTTCGCCTTCTGCTTCGGCGGCGACGCGGAGGAACTCTTCTTCGCCGCCACCGCCTGGATGCGCTCGAGCAGCGCCGTGCTGGCCTTCGCCTCGGACAATTGAATGAGTCCCTTCGGCGACACGTCGAACGCCGTGTGCTTCGCCGAATTGATCGACGTAAGGATCACCGACTCCGGCAGGCCGGCGCGGAGCATGTCCACGACGCCGTCGTTCGTCAGCGCATCCAGATGCGGGGCGCCGCCGCTGCTGGCCAAGTCCTTTGCCCCGGACGCCGAAACCCCGGCGGACGCCGTGTGCGTCGTGCTGCCACCGCCGTCCGCGTGCTCTTTCATCTTCTGATACTGCACCAGCGCCGATTGCACGCGCGCCAGCGGCGCGAGCAGCTCGGAGGAGATCTCCTTGCTCTCGACCGGCTTGTTCACCATGCCCGGCAACGCGACGGCCGCCGCCGATTTGGCCCTGCTGAGCAGGGACGGCTGCGACTTGGAGTTGAGGATGAAATACGTCTCCTTCGGATTCGCCTCGGCCGCCTGGTTGTACAGCGTCGACGCCTGCTCGAGGTATTTGAGCGAAGTATCGAGATCGTCCGCGCCATAGCCGAGGGCTTCGAAGGCGATGCCCATCGCGTACTGGCGATAGGAGTCGTGCACCGGATTGGCGATCTTCGGCGCCTTCTCCAGCATCTCTAGGTACTTGCTCCACATCCCCGCCTCGGCGAACGGCACCGTGTGATCCAGACTGCCGCGCGGCACGAGTACACCGATGATCTCGCGCGTCGGCGTCAGGCGGCGGGTGAGGTCTTCGACCACCGCCGCGACGTCGGACTCCTCGATGGCCGCCGCGTCCGGGGCGCCGTTGCCGTTCTCGTATTCGGCGGCGAAATTCTTGCGGATCGTATCCGCGGCCAGCGACGCGCCCCGCTTCACGTCGCGCACCTTGAACGCCACCGTGAACAGGTGCTTCACCACCTTGAAGCGCAGCGTCACCTGGCGGGCTTGGAAGACGGGACGCCCTTTCTCGTCGTTCCCCGTCTGCACGTTGCGCATGCCCGTCTTCTCTTCCCACTTCTCGCTGTAATCGCTCTGCAGCACGTTCAGCTCGATCGAGACGTCCGCGTTCTTGTCGAGGCTCAGGCTCGAGTCGCTGCCGATCAGCTCACTCTCCAGGAGGCTTTGCATCCGGTCGGCGGCCATCGAGTACTTGCCGCCCTGGCTGTTCGCCTTCACGACGATGCGCGAGCCGCTGATGCGCACCTGCGGCGGATGGATGCGCGCGAGGTTCGCGCGCTTGCGCATCATCCCGAAGCCTTCACCGGCCGAAGCCGGAAGGGCGGAGACGAGCAATGCGATCAGAACGAGATACGTCGAGCGTCGAGCCATGGGTGAACCTCCTCAATTGCCTTTGGGAACCACGCCGATCCGGACGTCGCCCGGACCGGTGGACGGATGCATCTGCGGGTGCTGTTGCGCGGATTTCTCCCTCGCCACCGCCTGCGAGACTTTCGTGGAGATGTACTCGAAGACGTCCTTGACCGTCGGCGGCTCGGCTTTCGAGCGCTTCAACGCGTCCATCAGGAAGTACGTGAAGTAGCTGTTCTGGATCGTCTCGCTCTCCCACGAGCGCTCGTCCGATTTGCTGGACGTGATGACGAACGTGCCCTCGCCCGAAAGGAACATCTTCGCCGTGCGGTCGTCGACGCCCACGCCGTCGATGCTCAACAGCTTCGCGCCCGCGCGCGACGCCTGGCCGCTGTAGCAGGTGTCGAGGAACGCGACTTTGCGCCGCGCCCGGATCATCGCCGCCTTCTCCGCGAAGTCCTGGTACTCGATGGCGTCGACCCAGATCTTGTCGAGCGCGGTGTCGTACGTGACGATGTGGCCGATGCCGCTCAGGCCCTTGTCGCGATCGAGTGGCGAGCCGTGCGAGCTGACGTAGATCACGACTAGGTCCTCTTCCTCCGCCTGCACGAACAGGCTCTGCAGGGCATTGAGGATCCCGGCGCGCGTGGCCTGGGCGTCGGTGAGCACAGTGACGTTCTCCGTCGTAAAATTGCCGTGCTGCGGCTCGGTCAACACCCGCGCGAAATCGCGTGCGTCTTTCGCGGCGTACTTGAGCTTCGTAATCCGCTCGTCCTTGAAATTGCCGATGCCGATGACGAGCGCGAACTTCTGGCGGACGAAGGTCGACAGCGGTGCGGCCGCTGCGGCTCCCGCGGCCGCCGCGCCGGCATCGGCGCAATCGAGGGCCGTCACGCCGTTGAACAGCGCGCGGCTCTTGAACATATTGGCGTTCGCCTGGTCGCCGAGGGCCAGGGCGCTGCAGTAGGCGTGACGCCAGGCGTCGCCGAGGGTCGGGCATAGCGACTGCGCGGTCTTCAGTTTGGCGAGGATGGCCCGGTGATCCGGCTGCGCCGCCACGTACAACTGCAGCACCTCGGACACGATCGCCTGGGCCCGGTTGCAGCCGGCGCTCTGCGCCGCGGCCTGGCCGGTGGCGCACAGCAGCAGGAGCAGGAGGCTACTGCGCCACAATCTTCCGGTACCGCGGATCATTACGCAGCTCCTTGAGCGCCTCATCGGCGCGGATGCTCTTCAAAATGGATCGGGCTTCCTGGGGCGACGACTTCTTCTCCTCACGCATCTGCTTCACGGCCGCGGCGAGCTCGTTCAGCGCCTCGTCTTTGCGTCCGGTACGCGCGTACAAGCAGCCGAGGTTGTAGTGCGTGAGCCATTCGTTCGGCTTGAGCTTCAGCGCGCGTTGATAAGCGAGCATGGCCTCGTCGGGGTTCTTCAGCAACATGGCCGCGGCGCCGTAATTGGTCCAGGCAAAGGCATTCTCGGGATCGATGCGTGTGGCGCTCGCGAATGCATCGTAAGCTTCCCGATTCTTTCCCTGCGCGATCAGCACTTTGCCGCGGTCGATCTCCTTGTCGGCGCTGGGCAGCTTCCTCTCCACGACCTCGATCTGCCCCTCGGACGAGGTTCTCCGGCCGATCATGCGCAGGCCCATCGCCGCACCGGCGATCACGAACAGCACTGCCGCTACGGCGGCAATGCGCCAGTATCCGGAACCGCTTGGCACCGTCGGCTCACCGGCGATGACGCTGACGGGAGCGGTTGGCATCAGCTCCTGCAGGTCGATGGTCGGGGTGTCGGCGACGCAGGCGCGGAGCGCTGCAGCGAACTCCGTCGCGTTCTGGTGGCGCCGCTCGCGCGCTTTCTCCAGCGCCTTGAGAATGACGCGGCGGAGATTCTCCGGCACCAGTCCCTGCGGGTCCGTGTCCGCGAACGAGCGCGGAGGCGTGCTCTGGTGCGCGATCGCATACGAACCGAAGCTCGTCCCGGTAATCGGTTTCGCGCCGGTGACGAGCTCATAAAGGACGACGCCGAACGAATAGAGGTCGCTGCGCGCGTCGATGGGATCGCCGAACTGCTCGGGCGAGGCATACGCGACCTTGCCGATGAACGAGCCGTATTCGGTCAATCCCGTGAAAGTTTCGTCGAGCGATTTGGAAATGCCGAGGTCGATGAGCTTGACGGTCTGCGAGCCGTCGGGGTGCGTCACCAGCATGAGATTGTCGGGAGAGATGTCGCGATGGATGAGCTTGCGCTCGTGCATGCATTGCAGCGCCGCGAGGGCTTGCGTGCCGATGGCCACGACAGTGGCGGCGTCGAAAGGCACGCGGCGCCGGAACTGCAGGTCCTTGAGGTTGACCCCGTCGATGTACTCCATGACGAGGTGCGCATTGCCGTTGCTGCCGACGAAGAAATTGACGACCTTGGCGATGTTTGGATGATCGAGCTGCTTACCCTTGCGCGCCTCGTTCTCAAAGCGCTCGCGCAGCTTGGCGTTCCCCTGCAGGTTCGCCTTCATGACTTTGATGACGGAGAGGTCGCCGAATACGCGGTGGCGGACCTTGTACACCGCCCCCATACCGCCCTCTCCCATCAACTCCAGGATCTCGTAAGTCGACTCGACTTCGGGCGATAGCAGCGACATGACGCCGTCCCAGTGGAGACCCTGCGTCTCCTTCGGATTATCGATTATTGTTGAAAACTGAATTGCTGATAATGGAAGGGCGGATATTAGCACGAAATCGCGGGCCGGCGTATTGCGCAGCGTGTAAATTTCGTCAACGGTGCATACTCCGCAGCGCGGTCAATGCAGTCATGATTGCGAGAGCCAGCGGGCGCTCATTGCGCGACAACCTGCTCCAGGGTCGCGGTCGCATGTCCGGCTGATTGAGGGGACACCACCTCCTCCATCAGAGAACCACCGCCGGAGACGACGCCACCGGCAATGCCCGTTCCGACAGCGATAGCGATCATCAACCCACACATGCTCACCGAGGTCGTCCAGGGTTTTGACCACCGCCTTGGGCATGCAGATCACCACGAAGATCATGACTGAGACCACCAATGGCGTGAGGATGAGAATCCCGAAGAACGGCGCGTATTCCGGTAAGTTTTGCAACACAGCGGCGACGACCATCGGGATTCCAATCGCCAGCACAGCGATGCCGGCGAGGCCATAGATGCCCGCAAACGCAGCGTGGCGATCGAGCCGCTCCCGCCCATGCCCGGACATCGAATGCACGATAGGTCCTTACATCGGAAGCGATCGCATATGCCGCCCATGCCACAGAGGCATTCCCCGCCGTGACGAACGCGTGCAGGAGAAGGCGGCCAGTCCGATGCCGGCAAGCAACCGAGACCACTCACCAGTATCCAGTGCTTTGTGAGGAGCTCTGCTGATGCCAGCGCCGCATGGATCCATGGCTGGTCTATGACAGTGTTGCTCGCGGTCGAGACACTCGTTACGCGCCGGCTGATGACATTAGAGCCCCGTCACGCTCACCCGATCGAACGTCAGGTTGTGAAGCGTATAGGACGTTCTCGCGGCCGACTCGACGACGCCGACCACGATCTCGCTGTTGAATTGTGCGTGCGACAGCGACACGCCTGACGGCGCCGGGCGCTCGTCGAGACGGAACGTCATCGTCACCAGCATGCTTTGTCCGGGCTGAATCGTCGTAGTGGAGCCGGAAACGAAGCGGTTGCCTTTGTAGGTGAAGAATTTCTCCGGCGACGTAATGCCGCCGCGTCCGAAGGTCACGTTCGAGCCACCTTCACCCATCGAATCGGCTTTTTGGGTAATCCCGTCCGACGGGTCGTCCGTGTCGCGCCCCAGTTGATCGCGCAGACGAAGCAGTCTCGCGATCTCCGACGAACCGTATGCATCCTCGCCGCGGCGCCCATGCACTCCCACACGCACGAAGTCGATGCCGCTCAATGCCGAAGTGGAAGCCATCCTCCAGACGCCGCCCCTGTCGTCATGCACGCTCGCGCGCAGCGGCGTGGGAGCGCCATAACGATTCTGGCGATCGCCGCCATCGCTCCAACCCTCGGCATTGAGCGCGACGACGATCGGCCGTTTCGCCTCGCGGCTGTGAAACTGGAAAGCCCAGCGCATTCCACCGGCCACCGGCGCCACCGACTGGAGCACGACGCGGAGCGATCCGATCTCCTTCGTCGCGATCGCTTTTCCCGGCCGCTCGATCGTGCCCGCGGTCGTCGGCGGCACTTCGCCCGGCGCGGAATTCATGATGATGGCGACGTCGTCGCCCTTGAGGATTTTCGTCTGGGCCGCGCCGAACACTTCGCCGGTCGTGGCGTCGATGAGCCGGCAGTTGACCGCGACGTAGCTGCCGAGGTCGGTGATGCTTCCCGTCACGATCGCGTCGACAGCTGCAATGCGTCCGATCTCCTTCGCGGTCGTCGGATCGATCGCGCCCGAGCGCTGCGTGCTCAATTCCCCCATCACCTTGTCGAGGAGCTCGCGCTCCACGATCTTGAAATTGCCGAGCTGAAAAAGGTTCGTCACCAACTCCTCGGCCAAGTACCTCCCGAACACAGTCGGCTGCCCGTCCAACTCGCGGAACGGGAGCACGGCGATGCGCTGCTTTTCCTGCTTGGTCGCGCTGGCCGTGATCTGCTTCGCCAGCTCCTCGATCCCGGCGCCGAGCGGGCTCTGTGCGTGAAGCCGAAGGCTGAACAGGAAGAGGACGGGAAGAATGCGTTTCATGAGGACTCCTTCTGCAGGTGCCGGCGCAGTGCGTCGCGCAGCCGCTCGCGCGCCTGTAGTGCGGAAGCGTCGCTCGTAAAGCCGCCGCCGCGGCCGGTGATCGTGAACAAGTCGCGAACGGTCGCCCCTTCGAGGAGCCGCACGTCGAGAACGAGGTCGGTCGTAATGACGCCCTGCAGCGCCGGGTCCGGCGTGCTCTGTGTGGCGCGAAGCTGCCCGCGCACCGTATACGGCTGCGCTCGCAGGACGAGCATCGCATCGTCGGCCGCGGCGACGACGTCCGGCAGATTCCTGCCCGGACCCGCCACCGCAATCTCATCTTCGGGGCGGGCCGCGCGCGGTGTGCCGAGGCGCACCTCGCCGGGACCGCCGGAGGGATGCATCTGCGGATGCTGCGATTCTCTTTTCTCGCGCGCGACGGCGTCGGGCACGTGCGCGGAGATGTAATCGAATACGTCCTTGACGCTCGGCAGCTCATTCGAGCGTTTGAACGCGTCGACGACGTAATACGTGAAAAAGCCGCTGGAGCGTGTCGCTCTCCCACGAGCGTTCCGTCGATTTGCTCGACGTAATGACCGCGGTACCCTCGCCGGAGAGAAACAGCCGGGCCGTCCTGTCATCGACTCCCGCGTGCTCGATGGTGAGTCCGCGCGAGCCCGGACGCATGGCCTGGCCGCTGTAGCAGGTATCGAGGAACGCCACTTTCCTGCGCGCTTTGATCCTCGACGTCTTCGACGCGAACTCCTCGTACTCGATGGCGTCCGTCCACAATTCCGTCGAGCTCGTGTCGTAGGTGACGATGTGGCCGGCGCCGCCGAGCCCTTGCTCCTCGCGGCGCGGCGAGCCATGGGAGCTGACGAAGAGCACCACCAGGTCGTCGTCGTGGGCGAGGAGGATGAGCTGCTGGATTGCGCCCAGGATACCTGCCCGCGTGGCTTGCTCATCGGTGAGCAGCGTGACGTTCTGCGGCGCGAAACCTCCATGCTTGGTGAGCGCCCGCGCGAAATCTGTCGCGTCCTTCGCCGCGAATTTCAATGGCGGGATGGTCTTATCGCGAAACGTGCCCACGCCGATCACCAGCGCGAATTTTTCACGCACCGCGGGCAACGACGCGGGTGCCAGCCGCCCGCAATCCGGCACGACGCCGCGATTCCCCTGTTTGAACCGTTCCGCCTTGTCGCGCTCGCCGACGGCCAACGCGCTGCAGTAGCCGTATGGCGACATGCCGTGATCGACGCCGGGGCAGTAATCCTTGATCGTGCGCACATGAGCCATGACCTTGACGTGATCGATGACCGCCGACGCATACATCGCCTTCACTTCGTTCGCCAGGTCTACGGCGAGTGCACACCCGTTCGCGGGCGGCGGCGGTCGTTTCGGCAGGGCCTGTTCCCGCGGCGTCTGCTGGCGCTGCCCCTGCCCGGGCAGTCTCTGCGCGGCCACGCCGAGCGTCAGCAGCAGCGAGATGGCCAGGAGGAACGCACGTGTTTGTGGAGCGGCGGCCGATTCGACCGCCGAGCGCTCGGGAGAACGTGGCGCAAGAGCCCGGCGGCCGAAGCGGCCGCCGCTCCACAGGGACGAACCCTTCATTTCAACGCTTTCATCATGGGCGAACGTTGATTGTAGGTCTTCTTCTCCACCCGCCAAGGATTTCCTTGGAATCTCCTGTCCAACGCGGCATGAGACCAATCCTCCTTTTCCCTCTCCTTCTCCTCACCGCGCCGCTCTGCGCGCAGAACGTCCTGCCCTCTTCGTCACGCCGCAGCGCAGCGGCGGCAGCAGTCCCTTTCCCGTCGACGAGCGCGATCTCTCCATCTCCTTCGATGATGGCAGCGGCTTCGGCGTGAGCCACGCGCGGCGTTTCGGCGGACGCTGATGCGGCGAGCTCGCCCTCTTCCGCACCACCGCGGACGCGCTCGTCAGCGAGGTAGGCGGCGACACTCCCTCCACCGTCGGCGAGGTGAACCTGACGCCCATCACCGCCATGGCCGCGAGCATCTCCGTCCCCACGGTCCGTTCGATCTGTAACGCGGGGCGGCGGCGCGGCGCTGGTGATGGCGGGCGACCCTTTCAATGAAGACGAGGGACGCGTGCCGATCGACGACGAATTCACGCTGGTCCTCAGCGCCGGTGCGTCCTGGGACTTTTCTTTGCGCCTCCGCGTCGCGCTCGACGCGCGGTATCTTCGGCCCTGCAGGGACGCGCGGACGGCGAGGCGATCGACGCGGACATGGTCTCCAGAGGCTGGCCCGCAAACGCACAGCGGCGGGCGCAAGCGCCCGCCGTTTTTGGGTAACCCTACTTAGTCGTTAATCCAGCCTGAAGTTAATCGTCAAATTAAAGATCGTCGCCACCGGCTGGCCGTTCATGGTTCCCGGTTTGAACTTCCAGCGGCGGACGGCTTTCTCGGCTTCCTCGGACAAGCCCATGGGGAGGCCTTTGATGACCTTCACCTGGTCGACGTTGCCCTGCTTGTCGATGATGGCTTCCACGACCACCACGCCGGCGATACGGGCCTTGCGGGCGGTGTCGGTGTAGTTCGGTTCGGCGCGGTCGATCGTGATCGGCGCCTTCACGTTGCCGCCGACGCGGACCGGGCCGGTCGGGAGGGGCGGGGGAGGCGGGGGCGGTTCGGGGACGACCGGCGCTTCCACGCCGCCCGTGCCTTCGCCCTCGGTGCCCGTGCCGGTGCCGCCGACCTTGCCGCCGAGGACGCCGCCGATCTCACCGCCGACGACTCCGCCGACCTGCCCGCCGTGCACGCCGCCGACTTCGCCGCCGACGACACCACCGGCCACACCGCCCGTGACGCCGCCTTCGACGCCGGCCAGCGCGTCACCCGGTCCGTCCGTCGTGCCACCCGCGGGCTCTTCGACCGCGGGACCCGGATCCGGGAGCTCCGCCATCTGCGGGACGATCGGCGTCTCCACCTTCGGGATCTCCTTCGGGATCTCGACCGGCGGGGTGAGCACCGATGAAGTCATCGGTTTCGGGATCTCCACCGGCTTCGGCGTGGACTGCCTGGGCGCGCCGCTGCTCTTCGCGGGCGGCGGCGGGGGTGGAGGAGGAGGGGGCGGCGGGGCCGCGCCCTGAGAGATGAAAGCGTTGATCGGTTTCTCCGCGTCCACCTTGTGGGTGGCGGTCTGCGTACCGGCGTAAACGATGCCGCCGACGAGCATTGCGTGCAGGGCGATGGACGCCACGGATGCGCGCAGGCTCTTGGCGTTCGGCTTGTTCTTTCGGGACTCGAGCAACTCTTTTTGCAGGTCCATAACGTAGTTGTTATTTGCAAGGGAGTGACCAGCTTTTGCTTTTTTGTTTTCAAATACTTACGAGGTGATTTAGGATGTGCGGCGCATGCGTCTTCCGCTCCTCCTGACCTCGCTTCTCGCCACCGCCTGCGCCACCACGTCCAGCATCCCTCCGGCGTGGACGAGCCTGCCGGAAGCGACGCGCATCCGCACGCTCAGCCTGGGGAGCGACGCCAGGGTCACGATCATGGCGCCGCCGCCCGTCGACACGCCGATCCGCGTCCAAGGCCACCGGCTCTATCGAGGCGAGAAAGCCATCACCGAGGCGTTCGCGGCGATCGATTCGTTCGACTATTCGACGTCGCGCGATGAGGTGATCTTCTCGGCGAAAAAAGACGGCGGCTACGACATCGGCCTCGCCGCGGGCGACGGCACCCAAACGAACTGGATTCCGGCCGATCCCGCCGACGAGCAGCGCGTGCAGTGGGCGCCGCGCGGCAACAAGGTCAGTTACATCGTCCGCGCGCCGCTGGGCGATGTCGTGCGCACGCTGCACATCCCCACCGCGTACCAATTCAGCGTCGACTTCGGCGCCGCGCGCGTCCATACGCTCGCGTGGGAGGCGGCCGCGGAAAAGTACGCCGTCTCGTATTCGACCCTCGACGCCTCCGACCGCGTGGAAGTGCTGCACTACGACGGCAGCCAGCGCAGCGTCGCCGTGCCGCCGTCCGCGCGCATCCCCGCGGACGTGATCTCCTTCGCTCCGAACGCCTTCGCCTTCCGCCCGCAGGATCTCCGGTATGGAGAGAAGCTGCCGGTCGTGGTCTGGGTTGCCGAGCGCTTCGAGTGGAGCGACGCCCGGGCCGCGTTGATGAAGAACGCGCGCACCGCGATCGTGGTCGCGAAGGGGGAGCCGGACGCGAAACTCTGGCAATCCATCGCCGATACGGCCTGGCTCGACGCGTCGAAGACGTACGTCGTCGGCGCGCGCCACGGGACCGCGGTGAGCATCGTCGCCGACGAAAGCCTGGCGGCGGGGCGATACCGCAGAACCGGCAACGTCGTAGCGGTCTCGCCCGCTGCTATACAATCCTTCGCCGCGGGCTTCATCGCAGATCAGTTGAAGAGGACCGGCCCCACGAATGGCAGCAGCCGCTGAGAGCGAGAAGAAGAAGTCGACGATCCGCGAATACTACGAAGCGCTGCTGATCGCGATCGTCTTCGTCAACTTCGCCCGGATCTTCGCCTTCCAGGCGTTCAAGATCCCCAGCCCGTCGATGGAGGACAACCTCCTGGTCGGCGATCACATCGTCGTCAACAAATTCATCTACGGCCCGCAGGCGCCCCTTCTCAATGGCCTCCTCCCGCTGCGCGACGTCGAGCGTGGCGACGTGATCGTCTTCCGCTTTCCCGAGCAGCCGGAGATCGACTTCGTGAAGCGCGTCGTGGCCCTGCCGGGCGAGACGATCGCCATCCGCGACAAGAAGGTGCTGATCGACGGACGCCCGCTCGCGGAGCCGTACACGCTCTTCGACGACGAGACCACCTATCCCGCCGGACCGTTCCTCCCCGAGCCGTATCGCTCCCGCGACCAGTTCGGCCCGTTCCGCGTTCCGCCCGGTAAGTACTTCGCCATGGGCGACAACCGCGACCACTCGCACGACTCCCGTTACTGGGGTCCGGTGCCGCGCGAGCTGATCAAAGGGCGCGCGTTCATGGTCTACTGGTCTTTCGCGGTGCCGCCGCCGGCCGGCACCTCGGTCCGCGAGCGTGCATCCGAGCTGGCCCGCGTGGTCCGCTTTTTCTTCTCGAAAACGCGATGGGAGCGGACGCTCTTCGTCGTCGACAGCAAGTATCACTACAGCGCAAATGGAAACCACTGACTACGAGGATGACGCCGAGGAGAGCGCGGGCGTACAGCCCGTGACGGAAGTCGCGGACGGCACGGTCATCGACCGCAGCGCGCACCCGATCTCCCGCCGCAGCATCCCCGAGAACGTCCTGAAAGTCCTCTACCGCCTGCACCGCAGCGGATACCGCGCGTATCTGTGCGGCGGCAGTGTGCGCGACCTGCTGATGAACAGGACGCCGAAGGACTTCGACGTGGCCACCGACGCCCATCCGGCCGAAGTGCGGAGACTGTTCCGCAACAGCCGCATCATCGGGCGGCGCTTCCGGCTCGTACACATCATCTTTCAGGACCAGGTCGTGGAAGTGGCCACCTTCCGGCGCGAGCCCGACCGCGGCGTGGTCGTGCCGGTAGTCTCCGACGATCCGGCCGTCGTCGAGAGCGAAGACTTCCTGATCACGGACGACAACACCTTCGGCTCGCCGCTGCAGGATGCTCGCCGCCGCGACTTCACCATCAACGCGCTCTTCTACAACATCTCCGACTTCTCGGTGATCGACTACGTCGGCGGCCTCGAGGACTTACGCGAGGGCCGCGTGCGCGTGATCGGCGATCCCGACCTCCGCTTCCGGGAAGACCCGGTGCGGATGATGCGCGCCATCGAGTTCGCCTCCCGCCTCGGCTTCGAGATCGAGGAGGCCACCTACCAGGGCATCCTCCGCCACCGCACCGACATCCTCAAAGCCTCGCCGCCGCGCGTCTCCGAGGAGATCCTGGAGCTGCTGCGGCGGGGATGGTCGCGCGGCGCGATCCGGTTGCTCATCGACACGGCGCTGCTCGAGCCGCTGATCCCCGAGATCTACAACGCCATCCACGGCGACCGCGCCCCGTACTTCTGGAAAATGCTGGAAGTGCTCGACCGCACCGTGCAGGCCGGACGCAAAGTCTCCGACGCCGTGCTGCTCTCGGTGCTGATGCTGCCGTGGGTGCTGGACGAGCTGGAGAAGGAAGAGCAGGGGCGCGAGCAGAGGATGCGCATCGGCGACGTGATCATCTTCATCCGCGATCTCACCCAGCCGCTGTGCATCCGCATGTCCCTCGCCGCCGGCACGCGCCACCAGATCGAACAGGCCCTCGAAACGCTCTGGCGCCTGCTCGAGCCGCCCACCGAGCGCCGCGCCCAGTTCCGCGCCGTCTACCGCGAGCCGTTCAACGACGCGCTGGCGCTGCTCGAGCTCTTCGCCCTGTCGTCCGGCCGCTACGTCGACGTCTTCCGCCAGTGGCAGGCCTTCGCCCAGCGAGTGCGCCGCGCCCAGGAGGAAGGGGAGGCGGCGAGGCCCGCGCGCCGGCGCCGGCGGAAGCGGAACTGACGGGAGTGAGGATTGAGAATTGAGGATTGAGGATGGAAAAGCCGGCCAACACGAATCCCCAATCCCCAATCCCCAATCCTCAATCCTCAATCCTCAATCCTCAATCCCCGCCGTTCTACCTCGACCACCACGCCACCACCCCCACCGATCCGCGGGTCGTCGAGAAGATGCTCCCGTACTTTACGGAGCACTTTGGCAATCCGGCGTCGATCGTCCACCCGCACGGGCGCAAGGCCTCGTCTGCGGTCGAGGACTCCCGCATCGCCATCGCCCGCTTCTTCCGCGTCCTGCCGCCGGAGATCTACTTCACGGCCGGGGCGACCGAGTCGAACAACATCGTCCTCAATCTCCTTCAGCCGGACGAGCACCTCATCACCTCGGCCATGGAGCACAAGTCCGTGCTCGCGCCGGCGGAACGGCATGGCAACGTTACGTACCTCCAGCCTGATGCCGAGGGATTCATCCGGCCCGACGCGCTGCGCGAGGCCCTGCGTCCCGAGACGCGGCTCGTCTCCATCGAGGCGGCGAACGGCGAGATCGGGACCATCCAGCCGCTCGCCGAGCTGGCCGCGATCTGCCGCGAGCGCAAAGTGCTCTTCCACACCGACGCCACGCAAGCGGCGGGGAAGATCCCGCTCGACCTGAGCAACGTCGACTTTGCGTCGTTCTCCGCCCACAAGCTCTACGGGCCGAAAGGGATCGGCGCGCTCTTCGTCCGGCGCGGCACGCGGGCCGTGCCGCTGGTCGTCGGCGGGGGACAGGAGCGCAACGTGCGCTCCGGCACCGTCAACGTTCCCGGCGTAGTCGGCTTCGCCGCGGCGCTGCAGCTCCGCGCGGAAGAGATGGCGGACGAGGCTTTGCGTCTGGCGCAATTGCGGGACTTCCTGCGGGAGGGGCTCGTCGAATCCATCCCCAACATTTCGGTGAACGGTCCGCGGGAGTTAAGATTGCCGGGGAACCTCAACGTCAGCTTCGATCGCATCGAGGCCGAATCGCTGATCCTGGCGATGAAACGCTTCTCGCTTTCCTCCGGCTCGGCCTGTAGCTCGGGGGAGAAGGGGCCGTCGCGGGTGCTGAAGGCGATCGGGCTGAGCGACGGCGCGGCGATGGGGTCCATCCGATTCGGCCTGGGCAAATCGAACAACGCGGAACAGATGACGATGCTGATCGACGACCTTCAGCGCACCGTGCGCCGTCTGCGGGAGATCACCCCCGCATGAGCGCGACCGCTCCCGGACGGATCCTCCTCGTCGACCACTCGCGCGGTGCGCTGCTCTTCCAGGAGACGATCCTCCGCCGCCGCGACATGCTGATCATGACCGCGCTGGCCGGCTCCGAGGGGCTGGCCAAGGCCCGCATTGAAAAGCCGAACCTCATCGTCTTCGGCTACGACCTCTTCGACATGGACGCGCCGGCGTTCTGCCGCGAGATCCGCGCCGGCGAGGAGACGAAGGCCATCTCGCTGTTGCTCGTCTGCGACCGGGAGACGCCCGACCACGGCGACCTCAGTCTCTCCGCCGGATGCAACGACGTCATCTTCCGGCCGCTGCACAAGCCGGAGCTCGACGAGAAAGTGGAGCGGCTGACGCGCATCCCGGTGCGCCGCCAGCTCCGCACCATCACCAAGATCGAGATCTCGCTCGAGCGCGACGGCCGCTTCGTCCTCGGCCGCAGCGTCAACATCTCCTCGAACGGCATGCTCATCGAGGTGCAGCGCATGCTGCCGCAGGACGGGCCCATGCGGCTGCACTTCTATCTCCCCGGCGATCCGAAGCCGCTGCAGATCACCGCCGAGGTGCTGCGGGCGGAGTTCACCGGCGCCATGTCCAAGTACGGCATGCGCTTTCTCGACCCCACCGAAGAAGACCGCGAAAGGATCTCCCGCTTCGTGCATCGCCTCCGCTCCCGGGAAGCCCTCTGATGACCCCATCCAAACTCCAGACCGCGGTGCAGGCCGCACGCGAGGAGGACTACCTCCGCGCCCTCACCCTCTTCATCGACATCTACGGCTCCGACGAATCGCCGTCGATGCGCACGGCCAAAGACGCGCCGGGCCTCTCGTACTTTGGCCTGACGCTGGCGCTGATGCAGAAGAAGTTCAAGCCGGCCGTCGACCTCTGCCGCCGCGCCATCGAGCTGGAGTTCTACAACGGCGACCACTACGCCAACCTCGCCCGCGTCTACGTCGCCGCCGGTAATCGCAAGAAGGCCCTGGAGGCCGTCGAGCAGGGATTCAAGGTGGCCCCGGAGCACGACTACCTGACCCGCGTCCGCGCCAGCCTCGGCGTCCGCGCCCGCCCGCCCCTCCCGTTCCTCGACCGCGCCCACCCCATCAACGTGACCCTCGGCCAGGCCCGTCACGCCAAGAAGGTCACGGAGACGGAGAGGAAGAAGAGGTAACGGGGACATTCGTCGTTGTTCGGCCGGGGTGCCTTGGGGCGAGACAGGACCATGACGAACGACGAGCGACGGGCAACGCGTAAGTACGTCGCCAACGTTCCGCACGTCCGCGAGGTCTCGCTCCTCGGCACGGGCCCGGACGGCGGCTCGCGTCTCCTCATCGCCGCCGACATGCGCTTCTTCGGCGTGCCGTTCGGCGAGGTCAGTCTCTCCATCCTCACAGGAGAAAACGAAGCGCAGCTCGTGCAGGCCTGGAATTCCGTGCGATTCTTCGCGTGGTGCGAGCGCACGTTCTTCTCGACGCCGTACGCACATGGAAACGTGCGCGTCACGACGGAGCCGACGTCGTTCGCCGTCGCCGGCATCCTCCGCGTCGCGGACATCGCGAGCCGACGTTCATCGGCGAAGACGAATGGAGCGGCGCCGTCCATCTCCCCAACGGCCGCCTCTTCTACGCGCGCCTCTCCGGCATGACGCGCAAGTACCCATTCCTCGCACAAGACGTCGTTGAGCTGGAGGGATTCACGGGTAAGGAGTGGATCGTGCGCGAGGACGGCACGCACGCGAAGTCCAAAACGTACCGGCGTTGACGCGGCGCCCGTTTTTCGGGCTTCGCCGCGCTTAATGCGTCAAGCGAGCATATGGGGGCAGGGAAGGTGAGGCTTAAAACGGCGTTGACGGCGGACGAGACAATCGGGGAAACCGTGGAGACGGCTTGGTTGAGTGTCCCTCCACAACAGGCGCGGGGTCTTGATGAGCATGTCTCCTTCTCGAATCTGGCACCGGTGCGGGGCAACCTCGAGTGGGATTGGGAAGTGTCAGGCCTGAAGGGGCGCCCTGCCGCGCCGTCCAACTCGACGCTGCATCGGACGCCGATCGCGCCGCTGGCGGTCCCGAGCGCGATACTCTTTTTCGCGCGCGGTCGGCGCTGGTGAGATGCACATGTGTAACACGCTCGAAGCGTCATTCCTCCCGAGAGGACTCGTACGCGGTGGTGTCCTGCTTCTCGCGGTACCCGATGCAATCGCGTTCATCGATGAAGCTCGCAAGCGAGACATGCCTGTCCTCGGAGTAGACGCGTTCATCGATTCAGAACGCGCCACTCAGCTACTTCTCGATCATACGTTGGACCTGTCGCGTGCTGCCGTCGCGAGCGACACGTGGTCGGAAGCAACCCGCTTCATCGAGGCCCGCGCTTCTCACGGCTTCGTTTTCGAGGTCGTGGTTTGAACCATCGCAAGCGATTCGTCTAACTCTGCGCTCGCCGCGAGCATTCGGCACGGCACGCGCTCCTCATCGAGTCGACGCAGCTCGGACGTACAGCGGAACGAGGAAAAACCAGGCGACCACGAACAGATGCCGAATACGAAAGCGGCGCCAAGACCGCGCACTCCATAAACACGCCGAACCGCAATAAGCCCTACTTTTTCCTCTCGTACTTCCAGTTCCGCGACTTCCCCTCGGCAATCCACTCGATCGCCTGCGCCAGGCGTTTGGCGCGCGTTGCGTCCTGTTTGGCCTCGGTGATCCATTCCACGTACTCGCGGCGCTGGCTGGGGGAGAAGGCTGCGAAAGACTTCTTCGCGGCGGGCGTCTTCTTCAGCGCGGCCGTGAGGTCGGCCGGTACCTCGGGCTCGCCGCGCTCCGTGCGCGGGGCGCGCTCGACCTTGATCCCCTCCTCATTGAGGCGGATGGCCTCGCGCACGTACTCCACGATGATCTTCTCCGAAGGGAGGTCCTTCAGCGTGGCGTACCGGGCGCCGCCCATCGACGTGTCGCCTTCCTCCGGCAGGATCCCGTGCGGGTCCGACATCAGCTTGCGCTTCCAGAAGCCCCAGCTCACGTGCTGCTTGAAGGCGGCCATGTTGCCGAGGGGGCCCTTGTATTCGAAGAAGGGCACGCCCCACTTCATCGTCTCCGAAACGTCGGGATGCGCCTTGTGAAAGGCGGCGCGGACGCGCTCCAGAATCGGCTGCGCGAAGGGAGCGGCATTGGCGATGTAGCGGTCGACGTCCGGCGACGTGTTCTTCATCCCGAAAGTCTACAATGCGCCGCGATGACCGAACATGCACAGACCCAGACCGCGGCCCAGTTCTGGGACCGCCAGGCGCAGAAAGCGGCGCCGCCGTACTGGGCCGCGTACCCGCTCGTGCGGCGCTACGTGAACGAGCTCATTACCGACGCCTGGTGGGCGTATCCCACCCACGCCTTCAAAGCCGCGTGGGGCTACAAGCCGCTGGCGCGCGGACTCTCCATCGGCTGCGGCACGGGCAACCTCGAGAAAGACCTCCGCTGGCTGCGCATCTGCGAGCACGTCGACGCGTACGACGTCTCCCCCGAGTCCATCCGCCTTGCCAAAGAGCGCGCCCTCAAAGAGCCGTTCGACAACGTCAACTTCCAGGTCGCCGACGCCGAGCAAATGGACTACCCGAAGGAGCATTACGACGCCGTCTTCTTCCATGGCTCGATGCACCACATCAGCAACCCCGATGCGCTGCTGGAGCGGCTCATGCCCGCCCTCAAGATCGGCGCCCTGATCTTCCTCGACGACTATGTCGGCCCCTCGCGCGACGAGTGGAACGACTCGCACCTGGTCTACGCCGACGAGGCCTATCAGGCCCTGCCGCCGTGGTGGCGCCTGCACCAGCGCATCCTCGCGCCGTACGACGCCTCCGACCCCTCGGAGATGATCGCCTCCAGCTCCATCCTCCCGGCGGTGCGCAAGCGCTTCGTCATCGCCTGGGAGCGGCCGTACTGGGGCAATCTGCTCTATCCCGTCCTGTCGCAGGTCGACACCACGGCCTCGTCGGACAATGAGCGTGACCGCATCATCACCGCGCTCATCGAGCGCGAGAAGCAGCTCGTGCGCGAGTGCAAGTATCAAAGTCCGCTCTACACCTGGCTGGTGGGCGCGAAGGTCGGCTGATGCGCGTCGTCATCCCCGACGACTACCAGGACGCCGTCCGCACGCTCGACGCCTTCGCGAAGCTCGCCGGGCACGAGGTGACGATCTACAACGACACCGTCACGGACCTCGACGCGCTGGTGTCGCGCTTCGAAGACGCTGACGCGCTGGTGCTGATCCGCGAGCGTACCGCCATCGACGACGCACTCCTCGCGCGACTGCCGCGACTGAAGCTCATCGCCCAGACCGGACGCGGCACCGCGCACATCGACATGGATTCGTGCAAGCGCCGCGGCATCCACGTCGCCACCGGCACCGGCTCGCCGTACGCGCCCGCGGAGCTGACCTGGGCGCTCATCCTCGCCGCGATGCGCCGCATCCCGCAGGAAGCGGCCGCCCTCCGCGCCGGCCGCTGGCAGACCACCCTCGGCACGACCCTCCGCGGCCGGACGTTGTCGATCTGGGGCTACGGCAAGATCGGCACCCTCGTGGCCGGCTTCGGCCGCGCCTTCGGCATGAACGTGCTCGTCTCCCGCGCCAACGCCGACGGCCACGAGCACGCCTCGGCCACGGACCTCTTCGCGCGCGCCGACGTCCTCTCGCTACACCTCAAGCTCACGCCCGAGACGCGCGGCATCGTCACCGCGGACGACCTCGCGCGCATGAAGCCGGCGTCGCTCCTCGTCAACACCGCCCGCGCCGAGCTGATCGCCCCGGGCGCCCTCGAAGCCGCCGTCCGCGCCGGCCGCCCGGCCTTCGCCGCCGTCGACGTCTACGAGTCCGAGCCCGCGCTCACCGATCCGCTCGTGACGATGGACAACGTCCTCGCCACCCCGCACCTCGGCTACGTGGAGCGCGACAGCTACGAGCTCTACTTCGGCCAGGCCTTCGACGCCGTCAACGCGTTCGCGTGAACCAACTCACTTCGCCTTCCGGCGTCGACTGAAAGGCCTTGCTCACGACCTGCCAGCGGCCGTCGACTTTCAGCAGGAGCATGTAGTCGACGATGGTCGCGGCGGTGACGACCCGACGGGTGGATCCGCCAACGTTCCGCGCGTGCTCATGGAGTGCGGCGGTTTTCGTACTTCCAAGTTCGGTGACAGAGCGCGACCGTGTGGAGCGGCGGGCTTTAGCCCGCCGCGGCTCTCGCCCGTAGGCGGCGGCGGGCTAAAGCCCGCCGCTCCACGCCTCTGTGACCGCGGCACCGCGCGGGACTCGTTCCCCCGGTATCATCGAGAGCGGAGGGAAAAGGATGTCAGACGCGAAACCGGCGCGGGTGCTGGTGTGCAACCTTGGTGCGCTGACGCCGGAGCAGCGCACGCGGCATGCGGCCGTGACCCGGCGGCTGCTCGACCACGCACAGCGCGAGGATCTGGACGACGGCTATCTCTTCACCGTCGATCGCGCGCGGCTCTCCGTCGCCGACCTCGCCGAATGGGTCGCGGACGAATCGCGCTGCTGTCCGGCCGTCGACTTTCACGTGGAGTTGCCCGCCTTCGGACCGTTGACGCTGCGACTCGACGGCGGCGCCGACGTGAAGGCGTTCATGGCAGCGGAGCTCGGACTGTGACCGCGATGCAGAACTTCCTCTGGTTCCTCCTGGCCGCGGGGTGCGAGATCGCCGGCTGCTACGCGGCGTGGATGTGGCTCCGGCTCGGCCGGAGCGGGTGGTGGCTCGTGCCCGGCACCTTGAGTCTGGTCGTGTTCGCGGTCGTGCTGACGCGCGTCGACACCGCGTTCGCCGGACGGGCGTTCGCCGCGTACGGCGGCGTTTACATCGCCGCGTCGCTGGTCTGGCTGGCCGCCGTGGAGCGCACCATGCCCCGCGCTGCCGACGTGGTCGGCAGCGCGGTCTGTCTGATCGGCGCGGCGATCATTCTGTTCGGTGCGCGCGCGACGGCCTCATAGAGCCCGGAAACAGTTACTCCTCTTTCCGTTCGAGATTTCCGAGGCGCACCTGCAGGTTCTCGATCATCTGCTGCTGTTCCTGGATCACCTTCGTGAGCACGGCCACGACGTCCATCGACGAGAGTCCCTTGCGGTCGGTGGTGGCGACCAGGTCCGGGACGTCCTCGGCGATGAAGCCGACCATCGTCTCGGCGGGGTTCTCCTTGTAGGCGAAGGTCACGGGCTGCAGCGCGTTCAGGGCGTCGAAGGCCGCGCCGCGGTCGAGCTGGTGGATGTCCTGTTTCACGGCGCGGCTGGAGGCATTGACCCAGTTGCCGGCGTCGAGACGCGCGCCGCTGCTGTGGTGAATCTGGTAGAGCGGCGATGCGACGCCGAGACCGATCCGGCCGGTGGCGTCGATCACGAGCGAGTTGTAGGGCGCGGAGGTCTTGATGATGAACGGGTTCTGCTCGTGGTTGACGTCGCGGACGTAGAAGTTGTTGTCATTCGCCACGACGTCCCACGCCTGGAACGGGGTCGTGCTCTGCTCCATGCGGATGATCGTCGTCACCGGCGCGCTGATGGTCAGGTCGCGGGCCGGAGTGGACGTGCGCAGGCCGATCCGTCCGGTGCTGTCGAGATAGAGCGCGTTGTTCGGCGTCCCCCCTTCGATCAGCAGCGGCACAGTCCCGGCCGTAAGGTCCTCGACGAAGAACTTGTTCGCCCCGCCGCTGAAGGTGTCGTTCGCGCTCAGCTGCCAATCCGTGGTGGCGAAGCCGGCGCTGGCCGACGTGTCTTCGAACTTGAGGCGCGTGTTGTTTTCCTTCAGCTTGGCGGAGGCGACACCATAGGTCTCACCGCCTCCGCAATCGAGGCCGGCGCAGACGCCGCCCTGCGCGGAGACATCGTCCGCGAAGAACGTGTTCGCGGCCACGCGCGGAGGAAGGCGCACCGCGAGGGACCGCTCGACCGCGTCCGGCGAAACAACCGCTCCGTTTACGACCGTGAACGAGCCGGCCTGCACGAGAGGCGCGGAGTCCGCCTGCGCGGCGCGCAACTCGTACGAGTAGACGCCGTCGGCGAGGCCGTCGAGCCGCAGCACCGGATTCCGCCCGGCGGCGAACGTCTCGGTGACCACTTCGCCGTCCGGCCGTTGCACGGAGAGGACGCTGGCCGCGGCATCGCCGGCGGAATGCCATTCGATCGCTCGCGTCGTCGCAACGAGCCGCGCCGCTCGCGGCTCCACGTCGGCGGCGAAGGCGATGAAGGGAAGCAGTGCCGCGGCCGCGGCGGCGAGGAAAGGGAGAGAGAACCGGGGTGTCGAACGCATGTTGCCTCCTGATGGTCGAGAGAGAGATTCGCGATGCCAGGCATCGCTCGATGCCTGCCGGGAGGGACGTTGTGGCAGTGCGGGCAATATAGGTACGCGCCGACCGGCGGGCCGTGCGCTGCATCACGGGGAGGATTGAGGATTGAGAATTGAGGATTGAGGATGAAAGGCCGCCAAACACCAATCCTCAATACTCAATCCTCAATTCTCAATCCCGTGCCCGTTCGGGCGCGGGACGGCGCGTCCCACAAACGGACACTTCCCCGCGGGTTTCACGCGCTAAGTGCTTGAATGCACGCGGGGCGGCCGTGGCAGCGCGGTTGCCTTGAAGACGCGACCATGGATCTGCTCTGGAAAGACATCCGCTTCACCCTGCACTCCCTGCGCACGCGCCCGGGCTTCGCCATCGTGGCCATCCTCACCCTGGCCCTCGGCATCGGCGCCACGACCGCCATCTTCAGCGTCGTCAACGGAGTGCTGCTCCAGCCGTTGCCGCTGCACGATCCCGATCGGCTGGTCATGGTCTGGGAGAAGCGGCTCAACGAGCCCGAGGCCGACCCGAACGTCGTCGCGCCGAGGAACTTCACCGAGTGGCAGAAGCAAAGCACGCGGTTCTTCTCCTCGATGGCCACCTCCTTCGACTGGGAGCTGAGCATGACCGGCCAGAACGAGCCGGCCCTCGTCCGCACCGGTCTCGTGAGCAGCGCGTTCTTTCCCACCGTCGGCGTGAAGCCGATGCTCGGCAGGACCTTCGGCGGCGACGAGGCCACGTCGGTCGTGCTCAGTCACGCGTACTGGCGGAGCAAGTTCGGCGGCGACCCGCGCGTCGTCGGCAAGAGCGTGACCATCGACGGCGACGCATTCACCATCGTTGGCGTCATGCCGCGCGACTTCATCGTCCCGCGCAGCCGCGCCGAGATGTGGGTCCCGTATCCCGTTCCGCCCGACGCGCGCGGCCGTTACCTGAGCGTCATCGCGCGGCTGAAGCCGGGCGTCTCCGTCGAGCAGGCACAGGCCGGCATGTCCGCAATCTCGCAACGCCTCACGAAGGTCTATCCAGACGGCAACACCAACTACGGCTCGATCGTCATCCCCGTGCACGAACAGGTGGTCGGCAACGTGCGCCGCGTGCTGATCGTGGTCATGGCGGCGGTCGGATTGCTGCTGCTGATCGCCTGCGTCAACATCGCCAACCTCCTCCTCAGCCGCGCCACCGCCCGGGCCCGGGAGATGGCCGTGCGGGCCGCCCTCGGCGCCTCGCGCGGACAACTGATCCGCCAGATGCTCACCGAGAGCATGGTCCTGGCGATCCTGGCCGGCATCGTCGGCGTCGTCATCGCCGGCTGGGCCACGATGCTCCTCGTCCGCTTCACCCCCGAGTCGGCCATGCTGCCGCGCACCGCCGAGATCTCCGTCGACGGGCGCGTGCTGGCCATCACCGCGCTGCTCACGGTCGTCACCGGGATCATCTTCGGACTCGCGCCCGCGCTGGCCGCGTCGCGTCCCGACCTGCAGACGGGACTGAAGTCCTCCGGCCGCGGCACGAGCCAGGATCGCGGCGGCAAACGCTTCCGCAACGCGCTGGTCGTGGCCGAGGTGGCGCTGGCGACGGTGCTGCTGATCGGGGCGGGACTGCTGATCAAGAGCTTCGCCACGCTGGAGCGCGTCGAGTCGGGCGTGCGTCCCGACGGCGTGCTGACCATGCGCGTGGTCCTGCCGAGCACCTACGCCGAGCCGCCGGCCCGCAAGGCCATGGTGGAGCGCATCCTGGAACAGGTCGATGCCGTGCCGGGCGTCGATCGCCTCGGCGCGATCATCAGCATCAACATGCCCTTCACCAATTCGTGGAGCAATACCTCGATCGCCATCGAAGGCGATCCGGTGGCCAAAGAAGGGGAGGAGCCGTCCGCCGACATCCGTCCCATCGCCGGCGACTACTTTCGCTCGATGGGTATCCCGCTCCTCAGCGGCCGCCCGTTCAACCCGAAGGCCACCACGCCGCTGCGGACCGAGTTCGTCGTCAACGAAGCCTTCGCCCGCCAGTACTTTCGAGGACGCAACGTCCTCGGACGGCGGCTCGTCTTCGACTGGAACGCGGACCTCAACGGGGAGATCGTCGGCGTGGTGGGCAACGTGCGCGCGCAGGGGCTGAACACCGAGCCGGCGCCGGCCATCTACTTCACCTACGAGCACGACGACAACAATCAGCTCACCCTCACCATCGCCTCGTCGCGCGATCCGAAGTCGCTGCAACTCCCGGTGACGCGCGTCCTGCGCACCCTCGACCCGAACATGCCGGTCAGCAACGTGGCCACGCTCGAGGATCTGATCTCCGGTACGATTGCCCGGCCGCGCTTCAACGCCACCATGTTGTCTCTCTTCGCCGCACTCGGATTGCTCCTCGCCGCCATTGGCATCTACGGCGTGCTGTCGTACTCGGTCTCCCAGCGTACGCACGAGATGGGCATCCGCATGGCCCTCGGCGCGGACCCGCGCGGCGTGCTGCGCCTCGTCGTCCGCGACGGCGTGCAGCTGGCGGTGATCGGCGTCGTAGCCGGACTGCTCATCGCCCTGCCGGCCTCGCGCGCGCTGGCGGCACTGCTGTACGGCGTCGAGGCCTCGGACGTGACGGTCTTCGCCGTCGTGGCCCTGACGCTCACCGCCATCGCTCTCGCCGCGAGCTACATTCCGGCGCGCCGGGCCACGCGCGTCGACCCGATGATCGCGCTGCGCCCCGAGTGAGGACACCATTCCACTGACCACGATCCTCATCGCCGACGATCAGCCCGACGTCCTCGACGCCCTGGAGCTCCTGCTGCGCGCCGAGGACACGGAAGTCGTGCAGGCCGGTTCGCCGCGCGACGTGATCCGCCAGGTCGGGGCGCGGCAGTTCGACCTCGTGCTGATCGACATGAACTACACCCGCGACACCAGCTCGGGCGCCGAAGGGCTGGAGTTGCTGGAGCAGCTCCGCGACTACGACCCCACGCTGCCGATCGTGGTCATGACGGCCTGGGCCTCGATCCAGCTCGTCGTCGAGGCCATGCAGAAAGGCGCTCGCGACTTCGTACAGAAGCCGTGGGAGAACGCCCGCCTGCGCGCCATCGTCCGCAACCAGATCGAGCTGGGACGCGCACTCCGCCGCTCGCAACGGCTGGAGAACGAGAACTCGATCCTCCGCGCCGACGGCGTGACGCCGCTGGTGGCCGAGTCGAGCGCCATGAAGCGCGTGCTGGAGATGGTGCAGCGCGTGGCCCCCTCGGACGCGAACGTGCTGGTGCGCGGCGACAACGGTACGGGCAAGAGTCTCATCGCCCGCGCGCTGCACTCCGCGTCGCGGCGCGCGTCGCGGCCGATCATCTCCGTCAACATCGGCGGCCTCTCGGACTCGCTCTTCGAGAGTGAGCTGTTCGGCCACGTGAAGGGTGCGTTCACCGACGCCCGTCAGGACCGCATGGGCCGCTTCGAGCTGGCCGACAGCGGCACGCTCTTCCTCGACGAGATCGCCAACGTCGGCCTGGCGCAGCAGGCGCGCCTGCTGCGCGTCATCGAGAGCGGGGAGTTCGAGCGCGTCGGCTCGTCGCAGACGCGCCGCGCGGACGTGCGGCTGATCTCCGCGACGAACGCCAACCTCGAGCAGGAAGTGCAGAACGGGCGTTTCCGCCAGGATCTGTTCTTCCGTCTGAATACGGTGCAGATCACCATTCCGCCGCTGCGCGAGCGCCGCGAGGACATCCCGCCGCTGGCCGCGCAGTTCTTGGCCCGCTTCGCACAGCGCTACCGCAAGAACATCTCCGGCTTCCACCCGGCCGCGCTGCGGGCCATGCTGGAGCATCCGTGGAACGGCAACGTGCGCGAGCTGGAGCACGCCGTCGAGCGCGCGGTGCTGATGAGCGGCGAGTCGCAGATCAACCGCGCCGATCTCGCCCTGGAGGCGCCGTCGCAGACGAGCATCGACGAGATGAGCATCGAGGGCGTGGAGGTGCTGCTGATCCGCAAGGCGCTGGCCCGCTTCGACGGCAACGTCAGCCGCGCCGCCGACCTCCTTGGCCTGAGCCGCAGCGCCCTCTATCGCCGCATCCAGCGCTACTCTTTATGAGTCTCATCGCGCTATGAGCCTCATCTCGTACGAGCGCCGCATCGTCGGCACGGCGCTCCTGGCCGTGATCCCGCTGGCGGCGGCCGTGGCGCTGCTGGTGTGGGCGGGCGACTTCCCCGAGGTCGTGACGTGGACGGTCGTCCTGCTGATCGCCGTGGCGCTGGCGATCGTCACGCTGGCGCTGCGCGAAGTGGTCGTCTATCCGCTGCGGTCGCTGGTCAACGTCGTCAGCGCCATGCGCGAGGAGGACTACACCCTCCGCGCGCGCGAGGCGCGGGAAGGGGAGGTCTTCGGCGAGGTGATGCTGGAGATGAACGAGCTGAGCGAGACGCTGCGCCGCCGCCATCTCGCCGCGCTCGAAGCCGCGGCCCTCGTCCGCACCGTGATCGCCGAGGTGGACGCGGCGATCTTCGCGTTCGACCCGGCCTCGCGGCTGGAGCTGGTGAACCGCGCCGGCGAGCGGCTCCTCGGCCAGTCCGCCGAGGCGCTTACCGGCAGGACCGCCGCGGAGATCGGCGTCAGCGACATGCTCGAATCGGGCGACTCCTCCGCCACCCTCGGCATGTCGCGCTGGAACGTGCGCGTCTCCACCTTTCGCAGCGAGGGGGCGCTGCACCGCCTGCTGGTCGTGGCCGACATCAGCCGCGCCCTGCGGCAGGAGGAGATCCGCGCCTGGCAGCGCGTGGTCCGCGTCCTCGGCCACGAGCTGAACAACTCTTTGGCTCCGATCAAATCGATCGCCGGCTCGCTGGAAGAAGCGCTGGCCGCGGAGACCATCGACGCGCGCACCCGCACCGACCTGGCCCGCGGCATCGGCATCATCAACCGCCGCGCCGACGCCCTCACGCGCTTCCTCTCCGCCTACTCCGAGCTGGCCCGCCTCCCCGAGCCGACGCTGCGCACCATCAACCTGGAGACCGTCGTCCGCCGCGCCGTCGTCCTCGATCGCCGCCTGGAGGTCGTCGTCGAAGCCGGCCCCTCCGTCACCCTCGACGCCGACGAGGTCCAGCTCGAACAGGTGATCATCAACCTCGTCAAGAACGCCATCGACGCCGGCGGCCCGGTCTCCGTCTCCTGGCGCATCGCCGGCGACGCCGCGGAGCTCATCGTCGCCGACCACGGCCCCGGCCTCGCCGCCACCGCCAACCTCTTCGTGCCGTTCTTCACGACCAAACCCGGCGGCAGCGGCATCGGCCTCGTCCTCAGCCGCCAGATCGCCGAGGCCCACGGCGGCTCCCTCGCGCTGCGGAACCGCGAAGACGGTCCCGGCTGCGAGGCGATCCTGCGGTTGCCGTTGTAGCGCTTATGGAGTGCGGATTGAGGATTGAGAATTGAGGATTGAGGATGGAAAGGCCGGCAAACACGAATTCTCAGTCCTCAATCCTTAATCCTCAATCCGCACTCATAATCCCCCCATGCTCCTGGCCGCCAGCACTCCCGGGCCTCCGCTCTCCGCCTTCGTCGAGCTGTTCTGGCTCTACGAATCGCAGGCGGAGCATCCCGCCGAGCGGCTGCTGCCGACCGGGTCGATGGAGCTCGTGGTCACACTCAGCGCGCCGAAGCCGGAGGCCGTCGTGGCCGGCGCGTACTCGCGGTTCGCGCTGCTCGACACGTCGAAGCCGGAGCTCGTGATCGGCGTCCACTTCCGCGCCGGCGGGGCGTTCCCGTTCCTGCACATGCCCGCCGGCGAGTTGCACAACCTCGACGTGTCACTGGCGGACATCTGGGGCGCGGAAGCGGCCAGTCTGCTGCACGAGCGGCTCGTCGCCGCGCCGACGCCCGAGGCGAAGTTCGCCATCCTCGATCAGGCCCTGATTGCGCAGGCCACGACGCTCGAGCGCGGCGGCGCGGTGCCGTGGGCGGTGCGACAGCTCAAACGGTGTAGCGTAGCCGAGGTCACGCGCGCGATCGGGATGAGCGGACGCGGGTTCATCGAGGCCTTTCGCCGCGAGACCGGCTACACCCCGAAAGTCTTCGCCCGCGTACAGCGCTTCCAGCGCCTGCTGCGCGGCATCCGCGACCGGCAACCGGTCGACTGGTCCAACGCCGCCCTCGGATGCGGCTACTACGACCAATCGCATCTCATCCGCGACTTTCGCGCCTTCGCCGGCATGAGCCCGTCCCAATACCTGTCCGTACGCACCGACCACTTCAACCACGTGCCGCTGACCTGAGTGGGATCGATGCCTTCGGCGGCGTCGGTCGTTGCCCAGCCGGTGGGGATTGATGCCCAAGCGGTGGGGATCGTTGCCTGAGCCGAGAGGGATCGATGCCTGAACCGACAGGGATCGATGCCTGAACCGACAGGGATTGATGCCTGAGCTGGCAGGGATCGATGCCTGAGCCGGCAGGGATCGACGCCTGAGCCGGCAGGGATTGATGCCTGAACCGCCAGGGATCGATGCCTGAGCCGGCAGGGATCGATGCCTGAGCTGGCAGGGATCGATGCCTGAGCCGGCAGGGATCGACGCCTGAGCCGGCAGGGATTGATGCCTGAGCTGGCAGGGATTGATGCCTGAGCCGGAAGGGATCAATGCCTGAGCCGGCAGGGATCGATGCCTGAGCTGGCAGGGACCGATGCCTGAGCCGGAAGGGATCGATGCCTGAGCCGGCAGGGATCGATGCCTGAGCCGGAAGGGATTGATGGCTGAGCTTGCAGGGATCGATGCCTGAGCTGGCAGGAATCGATGCCTGCGCCGAAGGAATCGATGCCTTCGCCGAAGGGATTGATGCCTTCGCCGAAGGGATCGATGCCTTCGCCGAAGGGATCGATGCCTGTCCCGGCAGGACTGATGCCTATCCCGGCAGGGATCGATCCCTGCGCTGGAAGGCACTGATGCGTGTCTGGTCAGTTTTTTCCAATACCGTCGTACATGCGGTCGCGCATGATGCCCTCGAAAAGGAGAAAGCAACCATGGCAGTTCGTCCGATCCCCGAGGGATACCACACCGTCACGCCGTACATGGTCGTTCCCGACGTGCAGCAGATGCTCGACTTCACGCAGCGCGCGTTCGGCGCGAAGGTGGTCGAGGCGCAGCCCGATGCGAACGGGCAGATCCGCCACGCCGACGTCATGATCGGCGACTCGCACGTGATGTTCGGCCAGGCCAGCGAGCAGCACGCCGGCGTCCCCGGCATGCTCTACATCTACTCCGAGGACACCGACGCGCTCTACCGCGCCGCGATCGAAGCCGGAGCGACGTCGCTGCGCGAGCCGACGAACGAGTTCTACGGCGACCGCAGCGCCGGCGTCCGCGACGCGCAGGGCAATCAGTGGTGGATGGCCACGCACGTCGAGGATGTCTCGAAGGAGGAGATGGACCGCCGCGCCGCCGCGGCGTGGAAGTGAGCCGCAGCGACGGCGTCTTTGACTTTGCTGTCATCCCCAGCGTCGAGTCGAGGGACCTGGGCGGGTGGGAGGCACGATGCACATGCCACGAGCCGCGAGCCCCTCCGCCCACCCAGGTCCCTCGACTCACGCTCGGGATGACATGAGACCGGATTGAGGATTGAGAATTGAGGATTGAGGATTTCGAGAGGGCACCTGTTCGTCGCCCAATCCTCAATCCTCAATCCTCAATCCTCAATCCTCAATCCGGTCTTCCCCGGTACCACCGCGCCAGGCGCTCCGGCGACACGCCGAGGTGATACGCGGCGATGACCGTCCAGTTCACGATGGAGGTGCGGATCACGCCTTTGGCGAGAAAGCGGCGTCCCGAGGTGCGGACGCGCAAGGAGAGGATGGCGGCGCGGGGGCGCATGCGCATGGCCAGGGCGTAGTCCTCCATGATGGGGAAGTCGGGGTAGCCGGGGAAGGTGGCGCGGCAGGCGAACTGGGCCTGGTCGCCCCAGGGAGCGCGGGTGAGGCGGGTGCGGCGGTTGATCATGAACGCCACATAGCGGAGGCGCCAGCCGGGCTCGATGAAATCGACCAGGAAGCCGCCAAAGTCGGCGTCACGGAGCGCGTCGACGATGGCGTCCGCGGCGCCGAGGGGGAGCAGCGTGTCGGCGTGGAGGAAGAGCAGCGCTTCGTACGAGGCTGATTCCGCGCCACGATTGAGTTGCCGGGCGCGCATGCGCTCGCTCGCGATCACGCGGGCACCGTGTGTCTCGGCGATGGCGACCGTCGCGTCGCTGCTGCCACCGTCGCAGATCAGCACCTCGGACACGCCGGCCAGGAAGGCGGCGTCGATCGTCGCGGCGATGCGCGTCTCCTCGTTCAGCGTGGGGATGATCGCGCTGACCTTCATAGAAGACGGGCCAATGCTTTCACGCCCTGCGTGAGTGCGGTAGAGGGGAGGCCCATGTAGCCGAGGACGAGACCCTGGCGCGGGGGGCCGAGATAGAGACGCGACAGCGTCGGCAGCTCGAGGCCGGCGCGGGCGGCGCGGTCGGCGACGTCGCGGTCGTTCTGCTCGAGGAAGGCCACGACGCGGAAGCCGGCGTCGGCGGGGCCGAGCTCGAGGCCGACGTGCTGAGCGAGGTACCGGTTGAAGAGGCGGAGGGCGAGATCGCGGCGCTCGCGGTAGAGGGCGCGCATGCGGCGCAGGTGCGTGTCGAAATGGCCGAGGTGCATGAAGTCGGCGACCACGCGCTGCATGAACGGGGGAGGGTGGCCGTCCACCTGCGTCCGCGCCGCGACGAACGACGAGACGAGATCAGGCGGCAGCACGACGTAGGCGAGGCGCAGCGACGGGTAGAGCGACTTGGTGAACGTGCCGACGTAGATCACGCGGCCGGCGGAGTCGAGGCCCTGCACGGCGGTGAGCGGGCGGCCGTCGTAGCGGAACTCGCCGTCGTAGTCGTCCTCGACGATCCAGGCGTCGTTGCGGCGGGCCCAGTCGAGGAGCGCCAGGCGGCGGTCGAGCGACATCGACACGCCGAGGGGATACTGATTCGACGGCGTTACGCAGGCCACGCGCGCGTGTGGCGCGAGGGCGATGCCGGCGGCGACGTCGAGACCCTCGGCGTCGACCGGCACCGGCACCACGCGCGCCGGCGGAGTTGAGGGCGGCGCATGCGCCCCAGTAGCCCGGTTCTTCCAGCCAGGCGGCGTCGCCGGGATCGAGAAGGAGTTGGGCGAGGAGATGCAGCGCCTCCTGCGCGCTGCTGACGATCACGATCTGCGACGCGTCGCAGTGCACGCCGCGGGCGGTGCTGACGTACGTGGCGATGGCCTCGCGCAGCGCCGGCTCGCCGGCCGGATCGCCGTAGACCAGCGCCTGTGCGTCGAGGCGGCGGGCGTGTGAGGCGACGAGACGCTGCCAGGTCTGCAGTGGGAACTCGTCGAGCGCGGGGAGGCCGGCGGCAAAGGGGCGGACCACCAGCGGTTCCACGCAGGCCATCGACGCGCCGGCCCTGCGCCCGCGGCCGGAGAGCGTACGCCGCCCTTCCAGCCGGGCCGTGCGCCTCTTCGGCAGCGGCAGCGCGGAGACGTACGTGCCGGAGCCGACGCGGCGGTCGACATAGCCCTCGCGCTCGAGCTGCGCGTACGCCTCCTCGGCGGTCTTGCGGGAGATGCCGCGCTGCGAGGCGAAGTCGCGCGTGGAGGGGAGGCGCGTGCCGCCGCGCAGCGCGCCGCCGACGATCGACTCGCGCAGCTCGCGGAAAAGGTGCCGGTGGATTGGTCTCTTCTGCATGCGGGAAATGGTCTCCTGCGGGAGACCATCATTCTCGCATCATTCTCGACATGGACATCAACGGCACGAACATCAACGCCGCCCTCGCGCACTTTGAACAGAGACTGGAGTGGGAGATCGACGCCGCCGACCTGCACGCCAACCCCGGCGCCTATGTGATCGTCGACGCGCGCACCCCGGAAGTCTTCGCCGCCGGCCACGTGCCCGGCGCCATCAACCTGCCGCACCGCACCATCACCGTCGGGAGCGTGCCGTTCCCGAAGGACGCCGTGGTGGTGACGTACTGCGACGGCATCGGCTGCAACGCCTCCACGAAGGCCGCCGTCCAGCTCTCCCGTCTCGGCTATCAGGTGAAGGAGATGATCGGCGGTCTGGATTGGTGGCGGCGCGACGGACTGCCGGTGCATGGTGCCGAGGCCTATGGTGGTGAGACGACATCAGCGGCCGGGACCGCGTGCGGATGCTGATCGCGCTGGTGACGTGGCGGGGCCTGCCCGAGCTCGCGGCGGACGACCGCCTGCTGCAACAGGCGCTGCTCCGGCGCGGCGTCGACGCGCGCGCGGTCGTGTGGGACGACGCCACCGTCGACTGGAGTGCGTTCGACGCAATCGTGGTCCGCTCGACCTGGGACTACCACAAGCGCGTCGACGAGTTCCGGGCGTGGCTGGACCGCATGGACGGCCTGCCGCTCTGGAACCCGGCGGAGCTGCTGCGGCGCAACATCCACAAGTCCTACCTGCTGGAGCTGGAAGCGCGGGGCGTGAACATCGTTCCGACGATCCTCGTCCGCCGCGGCGAGCCGATGCCGGCGCTGCCGTGGGAGGACGTGATCGTGAAGCCGGCCGTCTCGGCGACGGCGTACGGGATCGTGCGCGGCGTGGCCCTGTCGAATTGGGCATCCGACTGCGACGTGCTGGTGCAGCCGTTCGTCCCCGAGATCGTCGATGACGGGGAGCTGTCCTTTATCTTCCTCGGCCGCGCCTTCAGTCACGCCGTGCTGAAGCGCCCGCGCGGCGGCGACTTTCGCGTGCAGAACGATTTCGGTGGCAGCGCGACGCGGATCGACCCGCCGCGCGACCTGATCGCGCAGGCGGAGCGGATCGTGACCACGCTCGGCGAGCGCTGGCTGTATGCGCGCGTCGACTGCATCGTCCGCGACGGGCAACTCGTGCTGATGGAGCTGGAAGCCACCGAGCCGTCGCTCTTTCTCGACGAGGCGGCGGCGGAGCGCTTCGCCGATGCGTTAACGTTGCCCGCGTGAACGCATACGTGCTCGTCGGCGGACGCTCGCGGCGCATGGGCGCGTCGAAGGTGGAGCTGTTCTTCGACCGCATCGTGGCCGCGGCCACGCCGGTCTTCGACGAGGTGATTGCCGTGCATCGCGCCGACGGGGAGCCGTTGTCGGTGCGCACGATCTTCGAGGAGCCGCACGCCGGCGAGGCGGCGATCTTTGGCGTCGTCCGCGCACTCCGCGACGCACAAGGCGAGTGCTTCCTCCTCGCCGTCGACTATCCGTTCCTCACCAGCGACGCGCTGCGCCACCTACGCGACCGGGGCGGCGTGCCCATTTGGAACGGCAACCCCCAGCCGCTGTGCGCGGTCTGGGATCCGTCCGCGCTGCCGCGCATCGAGGCGCGCATCGCCGCCGGTGCACTCGATTTGCGCGGCGCCATCGATCGGGAGATGATCCCCGAGCCCGAGCTGCGGGCGCGGTTCTTCGCCGAGGAGCTGCTGAACGTGAATACGCCGGAGGAGTGGGAACGTGGCCAAGGATTTCTCGCATCTCGATGAGACGGGCGGCATCTCGATGGTGCACGTCGGCGCGAAGAAGGTCACGGCCCGCGAGGCCGTCGCCGCCGCGACGGTGCGCATGACGCCGGCAACGCTGCAGAAGCTCGTCGACCGCGCCCTCCCCAAAGGGGACGTCCTCACGACCGCCAAGATCGCCGGCGTCCTCGCCGCGAAGCAGACGCCCTCCCTGATCCCGCTCGCGCATCCCCTCGCCCTCGAATCGGTCGACATCACCTTCGACATCGACCCGGAGGCCGGCACGATCGAGGTCCGCGCCATCGTCCGCTGCGAAGGCAAGACGGGCGTGGAGATGGAGGCCATGACGGCCTGCGCCATCGCCGCCCTCACGATCTACGACATGTGCAAGAGCGCCGAAAAGGGGATCGTGATCGAAGGCCTCCAGCTCATGCGCAAAACCGGCGGCAAAAGCGGCACCTGGGAGCGGTAGTCGCTCGCTCTTCGTCTGCACCAGAGAGACGACGGGAGGCCTCCGGCGGGCCGGTACGACCGGCAGCGCTTCATGGCCTAGCCTGAACGCACGCCTGTCGACCAAACACGTGTTTGCGCGACGGCATGGGCCCACTAAGCGCTGCCGGTCGTACCGGCCCGCCGGAGGCCCCTCGTCGTTCCCTGATGCCTACGACGAGAGAGTGCCTACTGCTGGCCGCGTTCCCAGGGGAGGCGTTTGTCGTTGACCGGGGGTGGGGCGGCTTTCTCCTCGGCGCGTTTGTCGGCGGCGACGAGCTGCTTGCGGATCGAGCCCAGCATGCGGGCGTCCGTGGCGATCGCGAGATCGACCAGGCGCTGGCGCTCCTTGAAGCCGTTGAACGCGATCACGAAACGGTCGATGCGGAAGGCCACCGCGCGGCCGAGGTACTTGTCCTCGCCCGTGAAATTGTCCTCGCCCAGATTCGGGATCGGGTCGAGCAGCTTCCCGTTGCGCACGTAGAGACTCTTGTACGCCTCCAGCACGCGCGTCGCGGCGGCGCGGTTCGCGGCCGGGATGATCAGCCCCTCCTGCACGTCGCCGTTGACCATGAACCTGGCCTGGAACGAATTGCCGAGCATGTTCTGCCCGAAGCCCGTATCCGCCGAATAGCGCTCGCTGTTCGGGACGCGTACGTCCGTCGGGAAAAAGTTGAACACCGCGGGCTTCGACGGCGCGGGCGGCATGCGCTCGGCGACGAACGACGCCAGGCCCGTCAGCGACTCGAACGCGTTCACGGCGCCGCCGGTGACGCGCACGTAGAACGGGCCGCGCCAGAGGTGCACCGCGTACTTGCTCACGTAGGCCTCGTTCTCGATCGGGAGAAAGCGGCGGGCCGCTTCCTTGCGCATCGAGTAGGCGCCGAAGGCCTTCACGAAGTCGGGGAAGCGGAAAATCTCGACCGTGGCGAAGCCCTTGTTGTCGAGCCCGACGTACTTGCCGGCCGTCATGTCGACGATCTCGTAGCGGGTGAAATGCTGCCCGTCCGCGCCGAGGTACGTGCCGAGACGGTCGCCGGGGACGACGACCGGGTCCTCCTCCAGGCGCCAGCCGCGGGCCTCCTCGTGACGGGGGAGGAACTGCAGGCTGGGGGAGTCGATGACCGTGTAGTCGATCTCCGGCTCGGGTGCGCGGGGGGGCGCGGCCGCTTTCTTCGCGCTGCCGCCGCAGGCGGCCAGCAGCAGGACGATCAGAGCGAGCGCAGAAAAGCGATGGTGACGCGCACGCCCGCGCCCGTTGCTCCGCGCGCTTCCCGCGCGGTCTCGCTGTCCGCGTACGCGGTCCCGGCGATATCCAGATGAGCCCATGAGGGACAATCGACGAACTCCTTCAGAAAGACTGCCGCGGTGATCGCGCCACCCCACCGGCCGCCCGTATTCTTCATGTCCGCCCATTCGCTGCGGATCAGATCTTTGTACTCGTCCCAGGCAGGAAGTCTCCAGAGGCGTTCTCCGACGCGTTCCCCCGACTCAATCAACTTCCGGGCCAGCTCGTCGTCGTTGCTGAACAGTCCCGCCGCCTCGCTGCCCAGCGCGACCACGCAGGCGCCGGTCAGCGTCGCGTAGTCGAGGATGTGGTCGGGCTTCAGCTGCGACACGTAATGCAGTGCATCGGCCAGCACCATCCTCCCCTCGGCGTCGGTGTTGACGACTTCGACGGTCTTGCCGGACATCATGGTGATGATCTCGCCTGGCTTGTAGGCACTCCCGCTGGGGAGGTTGTCGGTGGCCGCGAAGACGGCCGTGATCTTCACCGGCAGCTCCAGCTTCGCCGCCGCCTCGATGACGCCGATCACCGCGGCCGCGCCGCACATGTCGAACTTCATCTCCTCCATCTTCTCGGAGGGCTTGATGGAGATGCCGCCGGAGTCGAAGGTGATCCCCTTGCCGACCAGGGCCACGTGTTTCCTGGCCTTGCGCGGCGCGTACTCCATGACCACGAAGCGCGGCTCTTCCACCGAGCCGCGGTTGACGGCGATCAGGCCGCCCATCTTCATGCGCACGACGTCGCGCTTCCCGTAGACGGTGCACTTCACGCCGATGTGCTTGCAGACTTCCTCGGCACGGTCGGCGAGCTCGGTGGCGGTGAGGAGGTTCGCCGGCATGTTGCCGAGGTTGCGCACCGTCTCGATGGCCTCGCTCATCGCCTTCGCGGTCTGCGTCAGCTTCTTCGCGTCACCCTTCGGCGCGATGACGGTGGCGTGGATGGCGATGCGCTTCTGTTCCTTGCGGACGGTGATGTAGGGGTCGTACTTGTAGTCGCTCTGCGCGAGCGCGTCGGCCAGGGCCAGGGTCGTTTCGTCCTCGCTCATTTCCGGGAGGGTGTAGGGGAAGAGGAGGGCGATGTTCGCGTCGCGATGCTTCTTCGCGATGCGCCCCGCCGCGGTGATCGCGCCGCGCACGCCGCGAAGAGAGAGATCGTTGTGCTTGCCGAGCCCGATCAGCGTGAGCTTGCGCGGCTCGCCGGTCAGGATGGTGATGCTCTCCTCGGAGCGTCCCTCGAACTTTGCGTCCTTGACCGCTTTCTGCACCGCGGGTAGGGCCACGTCATGTTTCCCCTCGGCCAGGAGGACGAAGAGGTGATCGATTTTCGATAGCTTCGGTTCGCGGGCGATGTCGACTTGCATGCGCCTCGCATCTTACTGTGTCCGCCCATGCTCGTCTGGCGCCGCCTCGACCTCCCCGGCCACGAAGCCTGTCGGATTTCAGGACAGACTCTCGAAGGGACCGCCGTGCTCGCCGACCCGCCGTGCGCGCTGACGTACTTTGTCGTCTGCGACGACGCGTGGCGGACGCGGTCCGCGCACGTCATCGGCTGGATCGGCTCGCGCAGCGTCGACCTGATGCTCATCGTGGACAACGGCCACTGGACGCTCAACGGCGTCCCGCAGCCCCAGGTCGACGGCTGCACCGACGTCGATCTCAACTTCAGCCCGTCGACGAACACGCTCCCCATCCGCCGCCTCGCCCTCGCCGTCGGCGAGTCCGCCGTCGTCCACGCCGCCTGGCTCCGCTTTCCCGACCTCACAATGGAACGCCTTGACCAGACCTACCGCCGCACCGCCCCCCTCACCTGGCAATACACCAGCGACGACTTCACCGCGACGATGGAAGTCGACGAGCAAGGCCTCGTGCGGAGGTACGAGGGAGGGTGGGAGGCGGAGGGCTGAGCAGGATGCTCCTAGTACAGCTTCCCGGAAGACAGTGTCCAGCAGCTGGTCCTGGTTGTTGTGTGTGAGTCTGTCGATCAACTCGGGCTGCTGCTGCCAAAGGCAGCCCAAGATCTGTAGGCCCGGCCTTCAGGCCGGGTAAGTAATACGGCCCCAGTCGAGCCCGCGAAGCGGGCGGCAGACGAGAATTGATTTCGATGATCGATATCTGTGGAACTGATCTGTTCTGTCGCCCGCTTCGCGGGCTGGGGATGTAGGACGCCTCGGAGTGCCCGGGCTGAAGACCGGGCCTACAGATCTTGTGCTGCCTTCGGCAACGTAAACGGCTCGTCGGCGTCCGTGTTGAGGTGATGCTCGCCGTCCGGCCGCCACATCAACGTCAGCCAAGCGAGATAGACATCTGTCGGCAGGGGGCGTAACTGGCGTGAGCGCGCCAGCGCCTCGATGTCCTCCGCGGTCAGCGGCATGTCGCGTTCGAAATCGACTTCGTCCGACATGCGCCGAGGATACACCGCACGCGGTAACATGGCCGGTGATATGCACGAGGCTGGAAACTGATGCCGTACCGCGTTCTGGTGATTGACGACGAAACGGGGATCCGTGAGGCGATCCGGATGACCCTGGAGTACGAGGGCTACAAGATCGACGAGGCGCGTTCGGGGCAGGAGGGGCTGGACAAGGCCGCCAAGGTCCCGTACGACGCGATCCTGCTCGACATCAAGATGCCCGTCCTGGACGGGATCGAGGTGCTCGAGAACCTGAAAGAGCAGCGCATCTTCTCGCCCGTGGTCATGGTCTCCGGCCACGGCGACGTGCACACGGCGGTGGAGTGCACTAAGCGCGGCGCGTATGACTTCCTCGAGAAGCCGCTCAACCGCGACAAGCTCCTGCTCACCGTCCGCAACGCAGTGCGCCAGCGCTCGCTCGAAGAAGAGAACACCGAGCTCAAAGAGAAGCAGGAGAAGGAGTACCAGCTCGTCGGCAAGTCGGCGCTCATGGGCGATCTCAAGTCGCAGATCGAGCGCGCCGCGCCGACCAAAGCGACGGTGCTCATCACCGGCGAGTCGGGCACCGGCAAGGAGCTCATCGCCCGCGAGATCCATCGCCGGTCCGCCCGCTCGAATCAGCCCTTCATCCAGGTCAACTGCGCGGCGATGCCCAATGAGCTGATCGAGTCCGAGCTGTTCGGACATGAGAAAGGCTCCTTCACCGGCGCCGTGCGCAAGCAGACCGGCAAGTTCGTCGCGGCCGACGGCGGGACGATCTTCCTCGACGAGATCGGCGACATGTCGCTGAGCGCGCAGGCCAAGGTGCTGCGAGTCCTGCAGGAAGGGGACGTCGAGCCGGTCGGCTCGGCGACAGTCGTCAAGGTCGACGTGCGCGTGATCGCGGCGACGAACAAAGACCTCACCGAGGAGATCCGCAACGGGCGGTTCCGCGAAGACCTTTACTACCGGCTGAACGTGATCCCCATCCGCACGCCGCCGCTGCGCGAGCGCCGCGACGACATCGAGGAGCTGGCGACGCATTTCGCGAAGCTCTTCTCCCAGGAGCACAACTATCACAGCAAGGAATTCACCCCCGCGGCGCTGAAGGCGCTGAGCGATGCTCCCTGGCGCGGCAACGTGCGCGAGCTGCGGAACATGATCGAGCGGATGGTGATCATGGTGCCGGCGGAGAAGATCGACATCACCCATCTGCCGGCGGAGTTCTTCCGGACGCCCATCGACATCATCAGCACGGCCATGCGCCTCAACACGCTCCAGGAGTTCAAGGACGAGGCGGAGAAAGCGTTCATCGTGGCCAAGCTGCGCGAGCACGCCTGGAACGTCTCCAAGACCGCCGAGGCCATCGACACGCCGCGCTCGAATCTCTACAAGAAGATCGAGCAGTACGACATCAAGCGCGAGGCGGGTGTGGGCGTTTCGGCGGATGCCGCCGAAACGGATTGAGGATTGGGGATTGAAGGATTGAGGATCAAGTCTTGAGGATCTTGCCTGAATGACGCGTAGCGCGGAGCAATCCTCAATCCTCAATTCTCAATCCTCAATCCGCGCAGCCGGCGCGATCGGGGTCTTCGACTCCGGCGTGGGCGGCCTCACCGTCTTCCGCGAGATCGCCCGCGCGCTCCCGCGCGAGGCGCTGATCTACCTCGGCGATTCGGCACGCGTGCCGTACGGCACAAAGTCGCCGGCCACGGTCGTCCGCTACTCCCTCGAGGCGGCGGCGCACCTCATGAGCCGCAACGTGAAGATGCTCGTCGTGGCCTGCAACACCGCCACCGCCGCCGCCCTGCCGATCCTGAAGCAGCAGCTCTCCATCCCGGTGATCGGCGTCGTCGAGCCCGGGGCACGCGCGGCCGTCGAGCGCACCTCGGGGGTCGTCGGCGTCATCGCCACCGAGGGGACGGTGCGGTCGAAGGCGTACACGAATGCGATCCGCGCGCTCGATCCCGACATCGAAGTGATCGAGTCCGCCGCGCCTCTCTTCGTCCCGCTCGCGGAAGAGGGATGGGCGAACACGCACGTGGCCCGCGAGGTCGCGGAGATCTATCTCGAGCCGCTCATCGACGCCGGCATCGACACGCTGGTCCTCGGCTGCACGCATTACCCCATCCTGCGCGGCACGATCGAGTCGGTGGTCGGCGACGTGGTCCACATCGTCGACAGCGCGGAGACGACGGCGCAGGTGGTGCGCGAAGCGCTCGGCCGCTCCACCGGCGTCGCGCGGCCGGAGCATCACTTCCTGGTCACCGACGCCGAGGAGCGCTTCCGCAGGATCGCGGGAGAGTTCCTCGAGCAGGAGATCATGAACCTGGAACTGGTGACGCTGTAGCGCGTTACGGCGTTGTTCGTTGCTCGTCAGGGGTGCGGTGCTGCTCATCGGACGAGCAACGAGTAACGGGTTCTACGTGCTTTCCTGGAGCTGGTGACGTTGTAGCGTGACGGCGTTGCTCGTTGCTCGTCCGGGGTGCGGTGCTGCCCATCGAACGAGCAACGAGTAACGGGTTCTACCGCGATTTCGTCGCGATCCACGCGTCCACATTCGACTCCAGCACGCTCAGCGGAATCGAGCCGCTGCCGAGGACCATGTCATGGAACTCGCGGACGTCGAAGCGCGGGCCGAGGGCCTTCTCGGCGCGGCGGCGCAGCTCCTTGATCTTGAGGTCGCCGAGCTTGTACGCGAGCGCCTGGCCGGGCCAGGAGATGTAGCGGTCCACTTCCGTCGTGACCTCGTGGATCGGCAGGGCGGTGCGCGTGGCCATGTAGTCGATGGCCTGCTGGCGTGTCCATCCTTTCGCGTGCAGGCCGGTGTCGACGACGAGGCGGGCGGCGCGCCACATCTCGTAGGTCAGGCGGCCGAAGTTGTCATACGGATCGGTGTAGAAGCCGACCTCGATGCCGAGGAACTCGGAGTAGAGCCCCCAGCCCTCGCCGAAGGCGGAGATGTACGAGAAGCGGCGGAAGTTGGGCAGGTCGGCCAGCTCGCGGCTGAGCGCGATCTGCAGGTGATGGCCGGGCACGGCCTCGTGCAGCGTGAGCGCCGGCAGGTTGTACAGCGGCCGGGCGTCGAGCTTGTACGTGTTGACCCAGTAGATGCCCGGCTGCGTGCTGCCCTGCGGCGCGCTGACGTAGCGTCCGGTCGTGTATTTCGGCGCGATGTCGTCCGGCACGGCCTCGACGGTGTACGGCAGCCGTGGCAGCGTGTTGAAGAGCGCCGGCAGCTTGCCGTCGATCCGTTTCGCCAGCCGCGAGGCCCGCATCAGCAGCTCTTCCGGCGTCTTCGCGTAGAAGCGCGGATCGGTGCGCAGGAAGTGCAGGAACGCCGCGAAGTCGCCCTGGAAGCCGACCTGCTGCATCACCGCCCGCATCTCCGCGCCGATGCGCTCGACCTCGGCCAGGCCGGTCTGATGGATCTGTTCCGGCGTCAGGTCGAGCGTGGTGAACTCGCGGATCTTCTGCGTGTAGTACGCGCGGCCGTTCGGCAGCTCGAATGCGGCCAGCGACGTGCGCGCGCCGGGCTGGTACTCCTTGCGGAAGAAGTCGAGGAACTCGCGATAGCCGCCGACGGTCGCCAGCACCGCCGCCCGTCCCTCGCGCTGCAGGCGCTCGTGCTCCGAGGGGGGAACGCTGGCCGGGAACTGCTCGAACGGCGACCAGAAGACGCTCTTCGACGGATCGTCGACGACGTGCGCGACGATGGTCGAGTCGTAGCCTTCCAGCGTCGCCCGCGGCACGGTGAAGCCGCGCTTCACGCCGGTGTGCATGTTCGCGATCTGCTCGCGCATGTAGCGCGGCCACGCCCGCAGCCGGGCGATGTAGTTCTCGTAGTCCTTCACCGTCGTCAGCGGCACGTCCTTCGGCAGCCGTGAGAAGGAGCTGTGGAAGCCGGAGTCGGCGTTGAACGGCATCTGATAGTCGCCGAGCTCGTACCCCGCCACGGAGTCCTCGAGCTGACGGCGGAACATGTCGTAGTTCACGCCCTCGGACGCCGGGAGCTTGGCCCGATCGATCGCCTTCAGCTGGCTCAGGACGCCGCGCGCAAAGTCGGCCTGCCGCCTCAGGTCCGCCGGCGCCGCCGAGGGGAGGCGGTCGCCGTACTCGTGGCGGCCGACCGAGGTCGCGAAGAGCGGGTCCTCGCGGAGCTGGAACTCCCACGCCGTGTCGAACAGGGCGTGCAGCTTCGCGACGTCGTCGGCAAAGAGAGGAAAGGCGAGGAGAGCGAGGACGAGCAGGCGCTTCATGCGCGGGACATTGTCACGAATTTCTCCGCGCCGCTACTTCGTTGCGGAGGAAGGCGCCATGCTGATAGGGCTGACGGTGATGGCTCTGCGATAGAGTCGCGCGCATGCGAAGCGCACTCGTTCTTCTTCTCTTGTTCGCCACGGCCGCGCGCGCGGCGGAGCCGGTCGTGGCCACGTTCTCGATCCTCGGCTACGACGCGGCGACGGGCGAGATCGGCGGCGCGGTGCAGTCGCGGGTCTTCTCGGTCGGCAACGGCGTGCTGTGGGCGGAGGCGGGGACGGGCGTCGTGGCGACGCAGGCCGTGATCGACGTCGCGTACGGGCCGCGCGGACTGGAGCTGCTGCGCGCGGGACTGACGCCCGCGGCGGCGGTGAAGGCGATCTGGGAGAGCGATCCCGATCCGCGTCCGAAGGACTGGAGCCGGCAGGGACGCCAGTTCGCGATCATGGACGCCCGCGGCAACTACGCGGCGTTCACGGGCCCGAAGGCGTCGACGTGGGCGGGGCACAAGGGCGGGAAGTTCTGCACGGCGCAGGGGAACATCCTGGCCGGCGAGGCCGTGGTGAGCGACATGGTCACGGCGTTCGAGAAGACGGAGGGACATCTGTCGTTCCGGCTGATGGCGGCGCTCGATGCGGCGCAGAAAGCGGGCGGCGACACGCGCGGCATGCAGTCGGCGGCGATCCTGATCGTGAAGAAGGACGGCGGCGTCTGGCTGAACCACGACACGGTGATGCGGCTGCAGGTCGACGACAACCCGGAGCCGCTGAAGGAGCTGCGCCGCCTCATCGAGATCGCGGCGAAGCAGCGGGAGATGATGGAGGAGTACCGGAAGACGTTGAAGTGACGTTGTCATCCCGAGCGTGAGTCGAGGGACCTGGGCGGGCGGGTGGCGCCACGCAGTTTCAGGGACGAGCAGCGCGCCGCCCACCCGCCCAGGTCCCTCGACTCACGCTCGGGATGACAGCTTGGCTACGTCGCCGAGACCGTCACGCTCACGCCGTTCAGCGCGGCGTTGCCGGACACGGCGTCGACTTCGCTGCCGGTGAGGTCGTTGTAGCTGGCGTGGGCGAAGCCGTGGGGGAGGCTGACGACGCCTCGCATCATGGCGTCGGTGGCCTGCACGGCGATCGAGACGGCGCCGCCGGCGCCGCGGACTTTGACGTCCTGTCCGTCGACGAGATGGAGTGAGGCGAGGTCGTCGGGGTGCATCATCAGCTGGTCGCGGCGCTTGCCCTTGGTGAGGCGATGCGAGCCGTGCATCCAGGAGTTGTTGCTGCGCAGGTGGCGGCGGCCGATGAGCGTGAACGTGCCGGCCTCGCGGGTGCGGGCGGTGAAGCGGGCCACGTCGGCGAGGAGCGGCTCGGGCGCGCAGTGGATCTTCGCGTCGGGCGTTTCGAGGCGGTGGTAGAGCGACGGCTGCAGCGGGCCCAGATCGACGCCGTGCGGGGCGGCTTTGAGGGCGGCGAGGGAGATCGGCGTCTTCGCGAGCTGCGCTTCCAGCATGTCCGCGGTGGACGGGAGCGCGCGGTACTCGCGGCCGAGCTTCGCGGCGAGGCGCGTGCCCAGCTCGGCGAAGATCTCCCAGTCGTACCGCTCGTCGTCCGCGCGCGGCCAGACGGCCTCGTTGAAGCGGGCCACGTTGCGGATGGCCAGGGCGTTGAAGACGCGGTCGTAGTGATCGTGCTCGAGGCTCGACGCCGGCGGCAGGATCAGATCGGCGCGACTGGTGGTCTCGTTGCGGTAGATGTCGATCGAAAGCATGAACTCGAGCGACTGCAGCGCCTCGTCCAGCTTGCGACCGTTGGGCGTCGAGAGCACCGGATTGCCGGCGACGGTGATGAGACCCCGGATCTGTCCTTCGCCGGGCGTGAGGATCTCTTCGGCCATGGCGGCGACGGGCAGCTCGCCGGCCGACTCGGGGAGGCCGCTGACGCGCGAGCTCCACTGCGCGTAATGCCCGGGACGTGTGCCTTTGCCGGTCAGCGGCAGCAGCGGATCGGTCAGCAGCGCGCCGCCGATGCGGTCGAGGTTGCCGGTCAACAGATTGACTAACTGGATGAGCCACGCGTTCAGCGTGCCGAAGGCCTGCAGGTTCGCGCCGACGCGGCCGTAGCAGGCCGCCGACGGCGCGGCAGCGAATTCGCGAGCGATGCGGCGGATGGTCTCGGCGTCGATGCCGGTGCTCTCCGCCGCGGCTTCAGGCGTGATGTGTGCGATGGCCTGCAGCGCGGCGTCGAGTCCGTCGAGACGCTCCGGCTGTGCGATGCGGAGCAGGTTCTCCTCGCGCAGCGTGTTGATCATCCCCATCAGCAGCGCGGCGTCGCTGGCCGGGCGGATGAAGTGATGCTCGCTGGCCATGGACGCCGTCTCGGTGCGGCGGGGGTCGATGACGACGACTTTGCCGCCGCGCGCCTGGATGTCTTTCAGGCGCTGCGTGACGTCGGGCGCGGTCATGAGGCTGCCGTTCGACGCCACCGGGTTCGCGCCGAGGATCAGGAAGTAATCGGTGCGGTCGATGTCGGGGATGGGGATCAGGAACTGGTGCCCGTACATGAAGTACGACGCGAGCTGCTGCGGCAACTGGTCCACCGAGCTGGCGCTGAAGGCGTTGCGCGATTTCAGGAGGCGCGCGAAGTTCGAGACGTTGAAGAGCGTGCCGGCGTTGTGCACGGTGGGGTTGCCGGCGTAGAAGCCGACGGCATCGTTGCCGTGCGCGAGCTGAATGGCGGAGAGGCGCTCCGCGGCGAGGTCGAAGGCCTCGTCCCAGCCGAGCTCCTGCCACTCGCCGTTCACGCGCCGCTGCGGGCGGCGGAGGCGGTTGGGGTCTTCGTGGATGTCGAGCAGCGCGACGCCCTTCGGGCAGATGTGGCCGCGGCTGAACGGGTCCTCCGCGTCGCCGCGGATGGAGACGATCTTCGGTCCGTCGACCTCGATCGCCAGGCCGCAGATGGCCTCGCACAGGTTGCAGGCGCGGTAGACGGTGCGGCGCATGAAGCCATCGTAACGCGCGAGGGCGTGACGGCGTTGCTCGTTCCACGTCCGGGGTGACTCACGGTGTCAACCGAAAGTCCCCCCGAACGAGCAACGAGCAACGCGTCAACGCCTCACCACACTTCGCAGCGCTTGTCCGCCGGGCGCACCATCTCCGCACCGGCCTTGCAGCCGAACGCCGCCGCGAACTCGGGCATGTTCGACACCGGTCCGATGACGCGGTACTTGCCGACCGGATGCGGTCCGTTCTGGACCATGGTCCGCTGCGCCTCGGGGCGGATCTCGTCGCCGCGGAACTGGCCCCAGGCGATGAAGAACTGCTGATCGGGCGTGAAGCCGTCGATGGTCTTCGCGGGCCGCGTCTGCTGCGCTTTCTGGAAGCCGAGGTAGGCGATCTTCGCGCCGGCCAGATCGCCGATCGACTCGCCGAGGACCAAGCCGCCGCGGTGATGGATGCCGGGCTCGATGAAGTAGCTCTCGAACTGCTGCGACACGCAATTCGCGCGCTCCTTGAAGCGCGCCAGGTCCTCGGGGGTCCACCAGTTGCGCAGGCGTCCCTCCGCGTCCCACTTCGAGCCCTGGTCGTCGAAGCCGTGGCTGATCTCGTGGCCGATGACGACGCCGATGGCGCCGTAGTTCACCGCGTCCGCGGCGTTGACGTCGAACGCGGGCGGCTGGAGGATGCCGGCCGGGAAGACGATCTCGTTCTGCGTGGCGTTGTAATAGGCGTTGGAGGTCGGCGGGGTCATGAACCAGCGCGAGCGGTCGAGCGGCTTGCCGATCTGCGAGACGTCGTCGCGGCGTGAGTAGCGCAGGCCGGCCATGACGTTCTCGACGTGCGAGGCGCGTGAGATGGGGACGCTGCTGTAGTCCTGCCACTTGTCGGGATAGCCGATCTTCGGATTGAAGGTCGACAGTTTCGCGAGGGCCTGTTGCTTGGTCTGGGGGCCCATCCAGTCGAGGCCGCGGATGGTGTCGCCCATCGCGGCGAGGAGGTTCTTGACCATGTCCTGCATCCGGGCCTTGGCCTCGGCGGGGAAGTGCTTCTCGACGTAGCGCTGCCCGAGAGCCTCGCCGAGGAGCGCGTCGGTGGTCTCGACGCACCGCTTCCAGCGCGGCTTCATCTCCTTCGCGCCGCCGAGGACCTGGCCGTAGAAGGCGAAGTTCTCGGTGGCGAAATCGTCGGAGAGATGGTCGGCCGCGTCGGAGAGCAGATGCCACTTGAGATACGTCCGCCAGGTGCTGAGCGGCGTGGTGGCGATCTCCGTGTTGACCGTCGTCATGAAGAGCGGCTGGTCGACGTTCAGCTCTTCGATGCTGATGCCCGCGACGCCGAGGTAGCGCGTCCAGTTGATGTCCGGGGTCATCTTGCGCAGCGTCGCGACCATGTACTTGCGGTCGGTGGCGCTGGGGTCGCGGCGGGCGATGCGGTCGAGGTGCATGCGCGCGAGGCGCGTCTCCATCTCGAACACCGTGTCGCTGGCCCGCTTCGCCTCGGCCTTGCCGGAGCCGGCCAGCTCGAACATGCGGGCGACGTGGGCGCGGTACTTGTCGCGGGCCTCGACGAAGCGCGCGTCGGACTTGAAGTAGTAGTCGCGGTCGGGGAGGCCGAGGCCGCCGGCGCCGATGCGGGCGATGACGCGGTTCGGGTCGCGGTTGTCGGGCGCGGAGGTGACGTTGAAGGGGACGAAGACCGAGAGCGCGTGCAACTCGGCGATGACGTCCTGCAGCTGGGCACGGGTGCGGATGCCGTCGATGCGGTCGAGCAGTGGCTGGATGGGCTTGATGCCGAGGACGTTGACGCGCTGCTCGTCCATGCAGGAGCCGTAGAAATCGCCGATCTGCTGGTCGATGGAGCCCTTCGGCCAGTCGCGCTTCGCGGAGATCTCGTCGAGGATCACGCGGAGCTGGTCCTTGGAGAGCTCGCCGGCGGCGAAGCGGCGGCTCCAGCGCGTCATTGACGCGGGGATCGGGTTCGCCGCACGCCACGCGCCGTTGGCGTAGTCGAAGAAGTTCGTACAGGCGTCGACGTTGCGGTTGATGTCTTCGAGGAAGACGCCGCGCTCCTGGGCGGCCAGCGGCAGTGCGAGGACGAGCGAAAGGAAGGCTCTGAGGCGCATGGCGCCGGAGTATACGAGTAAGCTCTGGCGCGGATGGCGTCGAAGCCGTTACTGATCGGTGGACTTGTGCTGGCGGCGCGGCTGCTGACGTTCCCGCGCACGCCGTGGGACGCCGACGAGCTGCAGGGGCCGTTCGCGCTGCTGGTGGCGATCGGCATCGCCGCCTCGGTGGTGACGGCGGTGGCGTTCGCGTATGCGTTCGAGGATGCGGTGGCGGCGCTGCTGTTCTCGTTCTCGGCGGCGGCGCTGGTCCATGGGGGGGCGGGAAGGCTTGATGCGGCGGCGTGGATGTTCCTCGCTCTCGCGCTGCTCGTGCTGAACGTAGGGCGTGGCTTCAGCCCGCCTCTCCCGGGGGTGGGCGGGCTGAAGCCACGCCCTACGTTGTTCGGCCTTTTTGCGGGCGCCATCGTCGCTTGCAAGCCGGAGCTGCTGTTCTCGGCGCTGTCGCTGCTCTTCGCGGGATTGTTTCTCGTCATCCGCGATAAGCGCGAGCGCGTCATCGCCGGGATCGCTTTCGCGATCGTGGCGCTGCCGTTCGTGGTCGTGCCGGAGGACATCTCCGGCGTGGACGGCTTCAGCCTCGTGCGGTTCACGCTCCATCCGTGGGGCTCGAAGTTCGTCGCCCTGCCGTTGCTGATCGCGGTGGCAGCGGGGATCCGGCCGCTGATCCGCGAGTGGAATCCGAAGGTCGAGGTGCTGATGTGGTTCGCGCTCGTGCACATCGCGACGGGCATCGCGGCGGTGAAGCCGGCGGGTGGGGTGCGGTGGGCGGTGCCGGCGCTGCTGTTCACGGCGCTGGTTGCCTCGAAGGGATTGCGCGCGTTGCGCGTGCAATGGATCGGCGCGGGGGTGATCTGCGCGTTGTCGGTCTGGTACGCGTATCCGATCCTGCGCGACCGAGTGACGCAGGCGTCGCCGCTGGTGGAGGCCACGCGGGCCGTTCCGTCGGGGACGGTCGTGCTGTACGACAAAAACCTTGACCGCGGACTGCATCGCCAGCTCGACGATCCACGTCCGCTGCTGCATTTCGCGGAAGGACGCTCCGCCGTTCCGGGTGCTCGGGTGTTCTCGCGGGAGGAAGGGGACGCGTACGGGAAGCTGACGCGCAACGCATACGCTGCAGTCTCGCTGATCCCGATCGAGCAACGATGGGCGCCGCTCTATGGCGTGCACTGGCGAACGGGGGACGGGTGGCGGTGGGTGGAGAACGAGGCGGAGATCGCGTTGCCGCACGACGCGCCGCAGGCGCGGCTTGAGCTCCGGCTGCCGGCCAATGCGCCGATCGAGCTCAATGATCTCGTCGTGAACGGTGTCCCGTTGCGCATCAACCGAGGGGAGACGCGCACTGTGGACGTGAGCGGACGACGCATCGTGCTCCGCGCGACGCGCGCGTTCGAGTACAACGCCGCGGATCCGCGGCACGTGTCCGTGCAACTACTGAGCGTCGCCCCCGCTGTCATCCCGAGCGTGAGTCGAGGGACCTGGGCGGGAGGGGGGCGCGATGCACGTGCCTGCCGCCCCCAGCCCGCCCAGGTCCCTCGACTCGACGCTCGGGATGACAGCAAAGTCAAAAGCGCACTTGCCACTGTCATCCTGAGACGGGATGGAGCCGCGGCCGCGTCTCAACGGATGAAAAAAGTTGCGATTGCGACTGCCGGGACCTATGAATGTTCATGGGTACCGTGTCGAGGTCGACTGCTGTCTGCTG
>Ga0190272_10000024_pt1 | contig 133931 bp, 100 predicted proteins | sample Popmic504T_FD_133746 | JGI IMG/M metagenome (GOLD analysis project Ga0190272, IMG submission 133746) | Populus adjacent soil microbial communities from riparian zone of Shoshone River, Wyoming, USA - 504 T | ecosystem: Environmental > Terrestrial > Soil > Riparian zone | place: USA: Wyoming... | reverse complement strand
TCGAAACTCGAAACTCGAAACTCGAAACTCGAAACTCGAAACTTATCGGAACCAGGGAGTAATTTCATACGTGCGGAATTTCGGAAAGTATCGGCTGACGCTTGTAATCGTCGGCCTGGTTATTATTATTGGCGCGTCTCTGCCGCCCTTCATGACTGCAAGCTGTCAGACCCGACAGCAAACCCCAGCTGAATTAAGAGCACTCGAGAGTTTGCGGAGCATGACGCACAACGTTGTGTTTCCATCGGATGACGTAGTTGCTCGGATAGAAACCCAGTTTCCGCGAACCCGGGCCGCGGCCCTCGCGAGGCTGGTGCGCGCGCGGATCAAGGTCAAAGCGAAAGACTATGCGGGCGCGGCATCATTGCTGGATTCGAACCTTGTCCGCGACCACAGTTTGCTCGGCGGCTACGCGCTGTTTATCCGTGCGAACGCGCTGGAACAAAGCGGACGTGCGGCTGACGCGCGAGTTCTCTATGCTCAAATTGCGCGCGATTATCCCTCGTCTTCGCGCGCAAGAGAGGCCAGCATTGATGCGGCTAACATCATGTTGGCGAATGGCGACACTGCGGGCGCCATCCGGATCTTAAAAACACTTGCTGACAAAGACGATGGCGCCGCGTTGTTTGTCACCGCGCGGGCCCACGAACAAGCTTCCGACCCGACGCGCGCCTCAGGTTTCTATCGTCGCACCTATTTCTATGCGCCCGCTGCCGCTGAAAGCTCAGAAGCAGCAACAGCGCTAACGCGTTTAGGCAATGGCGTTGCACCTCAGTCTGCCGCAGAGGCAACGGCGCGCGCGGATGCCCTCTACAGCGCGAAAAAATTTTCCGATGCAGCCCAGGCTTACGGCGACGCCTTCGCCAGGTTTCCAACGTCGTTAAATTCCCAGGCACAGCTTCGGCGGGTGATTGCCGCGGCAAATTCCCGAAAGACTGCGGACGCGGCCAGCGCTCTGAACACCATTCCATCGTCAGAAGGTCAGACGCGGGCGGAAGCACTCAATCATGTGGCCCAGGTATATGCGCGCTCACGCCAATGGGAGCAAGTACGCGCCACGATTGACGAGTTGCGTCGCTCGCATCCCGGCAGTGAGTTCACCCCGCGGGCGATGACCGCAGTTGGGCAGATTGCCAAAGAGGCGAAAAACGAGGCCGACGCGTCTTACTTCTCACGCCTTGCAGTCAGTTCGTATCCGGATTCGATCGAAGTGGCGCAGGCACAGTTTGATCTCGCCTGGCAGGCCCACGAAAACAGAAACTTCGCGGAATCTTCCAAACTACTGACTGAGCATCTGGCACTTTACTCTGATAAGAACACCGACAATCGCGGCCGCGCCGGATACTGGGCCGCCCGTGATTCGGAACGTGCCGGCAAACTCGCTGAAGCACGCGCACTCTATCAGGGCGTATTGGCACGTTACGATGCCAACTGGTACGGCTATCTCGCGAAGCAACGCCAGAGCGCAATGCTTCGCGGTGGAGTGGCGACAATACCGGCAAAGTCTTTCCCGTCGGATTCAATAGTTGGGCGCGCGGTGGCCAATTTGGAAACGGTAACAGTTGCCGAAGAGACGGCCGGACCTGCGGCCAACCAGGTGTTGGCGAAAGCTGACGAACTCAATATTGTGGGACTGGATGATTGGGCATTCGAAGAATTGGCGGGGGTAAATGATACGGCCGCCAGTAGTCCGAAGGTGAACCTCGCGATAGCCCGCGTTCTTCGTTCGCAGAACAAGAACATCGAGGCCCTCAATGTGTTGAAGAAGAGCTTTCCTGATTATTCACAGATGAAACCCGAGGAGATGACTCGCGAAGAGTGGGACGTGTTTTATCCGTTGTCCCACTGGGAGATCATTTCGCAGGAGTCGCGCGCGCGGAACCTCGACGCGTATCAGGTGGCCGGCTTGATTCGTCAGGAAACTGTTTTCGTAACTCGTGCCCGTTCTCATGCGAAGGCCTATGGCTTGATGCAGTTGCTGATTCCCACCGCGATATCAACGGCGAGGAAGCATGGCATTGATCGCTCAATCTCCGAGGAAGCGCTTTACGAACCGCGTTTGAATATTCAGCTGGGCACGGCTTACCTGCGAGATCAAATTGATAAGTTTGGAAAGATCGAATACGTAGCAGCCGCTTACAACGCCGGGCCGGGACGTGCCGTGCAGTGGCGCGCCTCGCTGCCGACGGAAATGGATGAGTGGGCCGAGGCGGTGCCTTTCAAAGAAACTCGAGGCTACATTCAGGGAGTGGTGCGTAACCGTTTGCAGTATCTGCGGCTTTACGATGAGCATGGACGATTTCGCCCGGAAGTGGGAAGCCGTGCGGTGACGAAGCAGTCGTCAGCCAGCGCAACCCCAGGCCCGGAGGTGGAAAACTCAAACGTGCGTAAGCGCCGCGTGAGCGGGAATGAGGGCGGCGAGTGAACTTCAGAGAATGGATCGTGATGGCGAGTTTTAGGCGGTATGTATTCTTCGCGTTGGCGCTTTTTGTTTTGCTGCCTGGTTCGGCTCCGTCGATAGCTCAACGGCGTCCGGCAGTTTCCTCAGTCACCATCACTACCCAACCCAACGCGATCATTTGGTTTGATGAAATCCGTCGAGGTGCGACGGACGCGTCGGGTCGTCTGGAAGTGAAGAAAGTTTCGCCGGGTCGCCACACGGTCCGGGTCCGCGCATCTGGTTTCAAAGAGGCCACCGTGCCGCTCCTGCCCGGACGCAAGAGTCTGGCGGTTAAGCTTGTCAGAACCACCGACCAGGCGGAGTTGACCTTCCAGGAGGCCGAGCTGGCACGCGAGCAGGCAAGGGATGATGAGGCGCGCCGGAAGGCGGAGGAGCTTTATCGAAACGCCCTGAAGCTACGACCCACGTTTCCTGCCGCTCGCCTGGGACTGGCTCGGGTGCTGCTCGATCTAAACAAATACCAACCAGCGCTGGCCGAGATTGAGGCGGCCCGTCGCGCACGTCCTGTTTATGCTGAGGCTTCGGCGGTAGAGGGCCGCATAAATCGCGAGGCTGCGTTTACGGATGATGCCATCGAATCGTTTCGACGGGCGATACGCGAAGCGAAAGGTTTTCAACCTGAAGCGCGAGTCGGGCTGGCGCGCGTGTTGGAAGACAAAGGCCAGTTTGCCGAGGCTGAAGCTGAGTTTCGCAGGGCGCTGACGCAACTTTCGGATTCAGAGCCGGTGATTTATCAACTTCTCGGAGCGGTGCTGGAGAAGCAGCAAAAATTTAAAGAAGCAATCGTCGCTTACGAGAAGTATTTGGAACTGTCACCCAGCGGAAGCCTCGCGCCGGCCATCAAGTCCATGCTGGATCAACTCCGCCGCGATGCCGATGGACAGGAAATCATTCCGTAAACAATTCGACCCCCGTACAGCTGGGAGCGCAGGCATCCTGCCTGCAAATGAGCGCTTCAGCGCGAACCGGCTCTTTGCTTAATGGCTGACGAAAGATCTCCGCGAGTTGCGCTCGCGTTTGCAGGCAGGATGCCTGCGCTCCCAGCTTCACGCGCAAGATGCGCGTGCCACGATTCGCCTAAGGCGCCACTATTTCATCCGCCGCGCTCGCCCGCCTGGTTGCATTCACATGAATCTCTGCAGAGTTTGAGTCGATATAAAAATGCCGGCCGCTACCTTTGAGTTCCGGATCAGGATCGGCATTCAATCGATATGATCCTTCTTGCGATGGTGTTTTCGGCGATGAACTCATGGTGAAGACGTAACCATAAAACTTTGGCCCGGTGGTTTTGAATCGCCCGTCGAGATAACCACCAGCAGCGAGTTGTTCAAAGGTGCCGTATTCGCCCGGATTGGTGATGCTGTAAGCAGTTTGCGCCCGCGTAATTGCGCGCAATTGGGCGAGCACGGCTCCTTCATCCGCCCTCCCAGATCCCTGTTGCAAACCGGTCGTATATGATTGGCAAGTCAGACTGGCGACTGATAGAGCCAGAACTAAACCCAGAAACAGCATGCGTTTCATAAAGAAGTCTTTCCTTTCGGTTGTGCCGCGCTGGTGGAGCACGTGCTTTCAATGGTCGACTTTTCTGAGGTCCGTTCAAACCAGATCAGGACTGCGGTCAGGCAACCGCAAATGAGAGTTCCAATCCAGACGGACGCCGACCCTAATCGTTCCATGGCATGCACTCCAAGTATTGGCCCAATTGCGAAGGCCACACTAAACCCCATCGAATAGAGGCCCATGTAAGCTCCCGATTGTGCGGGCGGCGCCACTTCGGAAACGTGCGCCGCGCTGGCAGGCAAAAAAATCATCTCACCAAACGTCCAGACCACGACCGTAAACGCAAGCCAGATAACACTACCGCTGATTGCCATACCGCCAAATCCGAGTCCAATCAGCAGGGCGCCCAGAGCTAGCGCATGGCGGTTGGACCAGTGTGCCATGGCGGCGTTGAGGGGGACCTCAACCAGAATTATGAGCACGGTGTTGACTGCCAGTAACAAACCGAAGCCTGCTTCCGTCATCCGCAGATCGCGAACAATGTATAGCGGCATGGCTGCCAGCGTTTGAAAGAAAACCAGTTCGACGGGAAGCATAGCCAGCAAGAAATAGAGGAACCGCCGGTCTTTCAATAGACTCGAATAAGGCATCACGGTTCGGGGACGAACCCCCGCCGTCGAAACATTTGCGGTATGTCCGGTCGAACTAACCTCTGCGCCTGCGCCGTGCGATTTACCGGGTCGCCAGGGCACCAGCACCAGTATCGACCCGGCCAGCAGCGCCGTGGTTCCATCAACGAAGAACAACAACCTGAATGACCGCATGGCGAGGAAGCCGCCGATGACCGGCCCAATACTCATGCCCAGGTTAATGGCGAGGCGATAGAGGGCAAAGGCTGATTTCCTTTGGCCGGGGCCGGCGAGGTCGCCAATGAGCGACATGCTGGGAGGACGAAAAGCTTCGTTCACGATGGACCAGATTCCGGTCATGACGAGGATGCCCGTCAAGCTGTGGGCAAACGGAAAGAGGTAGAGGACGACGGCGCTTAGAAACAGCGAAAGTTTGATAATGCGCAAGCCGCCCAGCTGATCTGACAGGCGGCCTGAAAGAGGTGCGATTACGATCGCGGCAATGCCGTAGACCGTAAGCGCCATACCTGCAGTGGCCGCCGGCAGTTGCCGGTCAACGGTTAGATAGAGCGTTAGGAAAGGCAGCACCATCGTGCCCGCGCGGTTAACCAGCGTCGCAAGACAGAGAAGCCAGACCTCTCGAGGGAGCGCACCCAACCCGCGCCACGGATTCAGAATGACCAACACCTCCCAACAGACGAAAAGAACAGCTCAAACGAAAACTAGCCGGCGCCTACCTGACGGATTTCCTTATAACGAAAACAAGTGGGGTCATGATCATTGACCATTCCCACTGCCTGCATGAAGGCGTAACAGATCGTGGGACCAACAAACTTAAAGCCCCGAGTCAGAAGATCCTTACTCAAGGTTTCTGATAGCGCGGTTTGCGCCGGCACTGGCGCATCGCGCCGACGGTTGATCGGATTGCCTCCGATGAAGCGCCACAGGTAAGTGTCGAAACTGCCAAACTCTTTCTGGACCACGCCGAATGCTTTGGCGTTTTGAACAGCCGCCGCGACTTTCAAACGGTTGCGGATGATGCCCGGGTTCAGCAGCAGTTGCTGAATTTTCTGCTGGCCATAACGCGCCACTTTCGCGGAATCAAACTGGTCAAATGCAGCGCGGTAGTTATCACGTTTGTTCAGAATGGTTTCCCAGCTCAGGCCTGCCTGAGCGCCCTCGAGAATCAGAAACTCGAAAAGTTTCTGATCGTCGTGCAAAGGCACTCCCCATTCTGTGTCGTGATACGCGATTGAGAGATCGGTTTTCGGCCAGGCGCAGCGTTTAGGCATGCGCGCATCTTAGCAGGAGGTGGAACGAGATTGTTATCCGCAGATTACACAGATGTCAGAACCACCTGCGTGAGTGGGTGGACCTGCTGGCAGGAGTGACCGATTCGGCCCACCCGCTAACGCAGGTGGTTCTGACCCCGGCGGCATCAGCGAAATCTGAGGATGCGATTCAGCGAAGATTACTGTCCCAGGCGGCCCACCAAACTTGCAACCACCGTGATCAGTTCATTGACCTCAACCGGTTTGGCCACGTGGGTGTTGAAGCCCGCCATGATGGCGCGCATCCGATCCTGCACACGCGCGTAGGCGGTCAGCGCCACCGCGGGAATCCGCTGATGTTTGCTACCGTCCTGCGCGCGGATTTGGCGAATCAGATCGTAGCCGTCCGTGTTTGGCATTCCGATGTCACTGATTAGCAGATCGAATTCATCACTCGCGAGCGCGGCGAGTGCGTCCTGGGCATTTGACGCTGCCGTGACCTTTGCGCCGTGTTGGGTTAGTTCGACGCCGATCAAATCGAGTGCATCGGTTTCATCGTCAATGATCAGGATTCGTAGTCCCTCGAGAGTTGAGGGGTCGGCTGCCCGTTCCTTGAAACTCCCGGCCGCGTTGGCCAAAGTTTCCGGATGCAAGTCACCGCTTGGGAGTGGCAGACCAACTGTGAAGATAGCGCCGGATTGGTTTTCCCGGTTCTCAACGGCGATTGTGCCGCCGTGTAGTTCAACCAGATGGCGAACAATTGCCAGCCCTAATCCGAGCCCGCCGTGGGTCCTGGTCGTGGATCCATCGGCCTGCCGAAAGCGCTCAAACACGTGTGGCAGAAAAGATGGATCGATGCCGGGGCCGCTGTCTTTAACCTGGATCTGCACGCCGCCGTTATTCTGGTTAACCGCGATCTCGATCTTGCCACCCGCCGGAGTAAACTTCGCGGCGTTGGAAAGAATGTTCCAGACTACCTGTTGCAGACGATCTGCATCGCCCGAGACCAATCTGAGACTCGAATCAATCAAGGTCTCGATCCTAATCTCCTTCGCTTCCATGGCGGGACGGACGGCGTCGAGCGCGGCGTCAACCACGGCCACCAGATCAACTGGACTGAGGTTTAGTTGCAACTTGCCCGTGATCACTCGCGACACATCGAGAATGTCTTCGATGATTTGTTTTTGGGCCCAGGCATTTCTTTCCACAACTTCAACCGCATGCTTTGCACCCTCGGTATCGAGCCGTCCGGAGCGCAACATGCGCGACCAGCCGATCACAGCATTTAGAGGTGTTCGTAATTCATGCGAGAGGGTTGCAAGAAACTCATCTTTCAGACGGTTGGCTTTCTCTGCGTCGGCCCGCGCAGCGCGTTCGCTTTCGAGTAGAGCTGCAAGTTTTTCCTCGGCCCGCTTGCGCTCGCCAAACTGACCAATCTGAGCGCCAATCCCCATCACCATCTTCAGCAATTCGTCGTCAGGTTCTCTGATCTCGGGACTAAAGAAGTCGATTACCCCAAGCACTTCGTCGCCCAGGATGATAGGAAAGCCGAAGGCGCCGTGAAGTCCTGCGCGCGCAGCCGCCGCCGCCCTCGAGAAGTTTGCGTCTTCCACCACATTCGGGATCCAGATCGCTTCGCCGCTGGCCCAGATCCGCCCAGGCAGTCCAACTCCTTTTTCCAGCGCCAGTTCTCTAGTTTGGGCATCGAACTCCGGAGTTTGGCGCGAGGTCGCATGACAAATCTCGACGACACTCGCAACCCCTTTCTGGCGATCGATATTCCAGAGCGCGCCCACTTCCCAATCCAGATTGGCGCATGCAGCTTGTAGAATTCGCTTGGTGCTCTCGGCATAGCTACCAGATTCCGAAAGGATCTGCGTGACTGCATACTGCAACGCCAGCCGGCGTTCAGTGCGTTTGCGCTCGGTAATGTCGCGGGTGAAGCAGCGCGTGTGGATAAACTTTCCGTCTTCGCGATAAACACTTGAATTGATTCTGACGTGCTTTACTGTCTGATCCTTGCAGAGCATGCGCGCATCAACGTCGCGTAATACTTCGCCACCGCTGAGACGGTTCAGAATGCTCTCAATGACAATGTTGTCAGCGTGAAACTCGGAGATGTGGTGACCTACATACTCGTCTCGGGTGTAGCCCAGAAGATCGAGCTCCGACTGGTTCACCCGCAGGACGATTCCGTCGGGGCCGACCCAATGCAAGCCGATCGAGGCATTCTCAAAGAAGTCTGTCAGATCCGCTTCGCGGCGCCGGAGCGCCTCGATCATGCGCTTTCGTTCGGTGATGTCGCGCTTGATGCCAACGAAGCAAATCGGTTCACCCTGCTCATCGCGCATTATGAAAGCAGTCAGGTCGACATCAAGAGAGCGGCCATCTTTTGTCTGGTTGACTACGTCACCACGAAACTCACCCTCGGCAGTCAACCTCCTGACCGCGTCAGTAAAGTCTTTTTCTACCATGTGAATGGCAGGAGTTTGGTTCTTCAGGTCTTCGTCTGAGTAACCCAGAAGCGCAGCGTGGGCTGCGTTTTGCTCGAGGTAGAACCCCTGGGGATCGAGTATGACAATGGGCTCACTCGAACTATTAAAAATGGCTCGGTAGATATCGGTGGGCAACTCGCTGAGATGGAGTTTAGGTTCAACTTTGCTCATCTGGACTCTGCGAGACATGATTAATACCCGACGGATGTTGCCTAAAGATATTTGCTTTGGGGGGAGCGATAATAGCACCAAAGTGTAAGTGACCTAAATAAGCTATGGTTGCTCACGCATCCTGATAGTCAGATGACTCCTTTGCGGTGCCTTCGCAATCCTTGCAGTTGTTTTGTCTATTAAAGACTTCACCGCAAAGGACGCAAAGGGTTTCGCAAAGAGCGCAAAGCCAACTGCTCCGATACTTGTGGTGAAGCCGCATTGAAACTGGGCCACATCCCTCCAGCCTTCCCAGGTTTCAACCATTTGACTTGCCTCTGCTTTTGGAGGTAAAAGCCTAGCTGAATTCATAAACCCAATTCAAACTTGAGCACCCGCTTCCTTGCAACCTGCATGGGGCCCGGACTCTTATCAATCGGAAGGAGATCTAAATGGCTTTACGTCTAGGTGACATCGCACCCGATTTCAAGGCAGATACAACTGACGGTCCAATTAGTTTTCACGAATGGATAGGTGAAAGCTGGGCCGTCCTTTTCTCCCATCCCAAGGACTTCACGCCCGTTTGCACTACCGAGCTCGGCGAGTGTGCGCGGCTGAAACCGGAATTCGATCAGCGTGGCGTCAAGGTTATCGGCCTCAGCGTCGACCATACTGACTCGCACAGCCGATGGGCCGAAGACATAAAGGAAACGCAGGGCACCGCGTTAAATTTTCCGGTCATCGCCGATCCTGATCACAAAGTCGCCGAACTCTACGACATGATCCATCCGGAGATCAGCGACATTTTCACAGTCCGTTCAGTTTTCATTATTGGACCAGACAAGAAGATAAAGTTGATGATCACTTATCCGGCGAGCACCGGCCGCAACTTCGACGAGATCCTTCGCGTGATTGATTCACTCCAGCTAACTGCGAAATACAGCGTTGCGACTCCGGTGAATTGGAAAAATGGGGACGACGTCATTATTGTGCCTTCGATGTCTGACGAGGATGCAAAGACGAAGTTTCCGGCCGGCTGGAGAGCGCCGAAGCCGTATTTGCGCATTACGCCGCAGCCAAATAAAACTACTACTGACACCGCGGCCAAAAGCGCTTCGTAAGATAACGAGCGAGCGCGTTCGCTAGCGTCTCATTATTAATTCAAGGCGCAGACGGCCTTAACTCTGCGCCTTTCTTTTGCTTAGTCAAAAAGGGGTCTGTGATGCAAGTTGCCATGAAAACCACCAAGCTTATCCTCGTCCTGATAATCATCGTCGGCGGACTTGCCGGGTCCACTGCGGTTGCGCAAAGGTCGACCGCAAGACGCGTCGCGGGAAGAACAGTTGTTCTCAGTCTCTACGGCCAACACAAACGTCAGAGCCCATTTTTTCAAACCCGGAGTCGCGTGGTGCTGGATCGGTATTTCACCAGGGAACTAGCCGATCTGATCTGGCAGGACGCGCGTGCGTCGCGCGGCGAGGTTGGTGCTATCAATGGAGATCCGCTCTATAACGCGCAGGACATGCGAATCAGAAACTTCGCCGTGCGTGAACGCAGCCCCGGGTCGTACGGCGTGGAGGTGGTAGCTTCGTTTCTCAATTTCAACCAGCGTCATGAAGTTGTTTTCCGTTTGGTGCCGGTCGGGAGGAGTTGGCACATTGCCGATATCGTTTACGACAATGGCACGACGCTGACGGGAATTCTCAAGAACAACGATAATGCACGCGAGCGAGGGAAAACGATCAAAGTCTATATGGTAGCCGTGGGCGACGAAGGAAAAACTGGAAAGAAGATCGGCTGTGGCGACAGTATCGTGGCAACGAACCGATTCATTCAACCGACGACCGCGCCTTTGACTGCTGCCATTAATGAGCTGATAACAGCTCCGCAGCTTCCAGCGGGAAACCCCAGGCTTGAGAATTTCTGGAAGGGACGCGATCTCCGAGTCGTATCCGTTTCAATTCTCAACAACACGGCGACCATTCGTCTGGCCGGCGAAGTTTTTGTGGCCGGAATTTGCGACGTCCCGCGCATCGAATCGCAGATTGAGGAAACTGCAAAACAATTTCCCAGCGTGAAACGAGTGAGGGTATTCATCGGCAGCCAAACTCTTCGCAACGCGCTTCGCTAGACTGGGATGCGGGCGTCTCGCCCGCATCCCCTGCGCTAGAATATTCTCCAGCACTTTTCGCGCTGCGCGCTCATTGCGGGGCGGGACGCCCGCGGTCCCAGAAGAGCCCGCACTAGCTCTTGAGCAACTCCCGAGCGTGACGGCGCGCGGTTTCGGTAATCTCAGCGCCCGTTAGCATCCGCGCGATTTCTTCAACTCTCTGGCGCCGTTCCAGGTTCTCCACGTGCACCACTGTGCGCTCGCCGACCGTTTCTTTTCTTACCAGCAAGTGGCTATCGGCAAAACGCGCGACCTGTGGTTGGTGCGTCACACAAAGGACCTGATTCGTTCGTGATAATTTTTTCAGCTTGATACCGACCGCCTCGCTGACTCGCCCTCCAATCCCTGAATCGATTTCATCGAAAACGATTGTGCGCGGAAACTCTGAAGCATTAGCCACTGTTTTCAGCACCAGCATTAAACGCGATGCCTCGCCGCCGGAAGCCACCTTCGCCAGGGGCTTCACCTCTTCGCCGACATTGGCGGAGAAATAGAAATCGACCTGGTCGGTGCCGCGTATGGAGTAGTGGCTCGTGTCTTCGATTGTGGAGCTATTGGCGGTGGGACCACTTATTTGAATCTGAAATTTCGCGTTTTCCATCGCGACTTCTACGAGACCCTGCTCAACCGCTCGCTCAAACTTGCGGGCTGCACGTAGGCGTTCACGATGGAGCCGGCCGGCGACGTCCGAATATGAAGTTCTCGCAGTTTCCAGTTCCGCTTTGATTTCAGTCTCGCGTTCGCCGGCGTGTTCAATCTGGCGCAGTCGATCTTCGGATCGGGCGAGATGCTCGAGCGCAGCTTCAATCGAGCCTCCATACTTGCGTTTGATACCGGAAATTTCAGCAAGCCGGTTTCCTACCTGCTCCAAACGAGCGGGGGAGAATTCGAGCTTGTCGGAAAAGTCGCGCAAGGAGAATGCGAGGTCTTCGAGCACCGAACGCGCCTGCGCAAGTCCTTCAAGATAATCGTTAAAGTTTGATTCATAACCCGTTAATTCTTCGATCTGTTTCTCGGCTAGCCGGACACGCGTCAGCGCCGCGTCCTTATCCTCGTAAATCAAAGCATAGCTTTCTGCGCAGAGGAGAGTGAGCTTCTCCACATTCAACAAACGCCGCCGCTCCTCCTCCAGAGTTGCGTCCTCGCCGATTGCCAACTCAGCGTGTTCGAGTTCATTGATCTGAAACTTCAGAATATCCGCAAGCTGAAACTTTTCCGATTCGTCCGCTTGCAAGCTCTCGAGTTCACGTTTCAGACCGTTCCAGCGCCGGTATGCGGTAGCGACTTCGTCGCGCAGTTCAGCGGCTGTTACACCGGTAAACGCATCCAGCAGCTCAAGGTGCGTTTCAGAATTGAAAAGCGTTTGCTGGTCGCCCTGTCCGTGAATGTCGACTAAAAAAGGTCGAACTTCGCGCAGCAACGACTGGGTTGCGAGCTGGTTGTTGATGAAGATCTTATTGCGGCCTGCGACGGAAAGCTCGCGCCGGATGATCATTTCGAAAGGCCGGCAGCGGTTCTTCGCTGCAGGTTCAGCCGCTTCATCAGAGTCATTTCCGGGAAAGCCAATGCCGGCCGCGGCCAGCACACTTTCTAGTTCCGGGCTGGGCGCAACCGAGAAAAGTCCTTCAATGAAGGCCCTTTCTGCGCCAGTCTTGAGAAGATCCGAGGTGAAGCGTCCGCCGATTAATACGCCCAAGGCGTCGACAATAATTGATTTGCCCGAGCCCGTTTCACCTGTCAATAGGTTGAGGCCCGGATCAAAATCAACGCGCAGCTCACTTATCAAAGCAATGTTGGAAATACTAAGAAGTGTAAGCATTGTCGGAGCCGGTTATCGAAAGGACGGCGCCAGTATAACCGCAAGGTAGTTACGAGTGTTGACGAAGTTGAGTGTTTCACTGGGACCGCGGGCGGGACGCCCGGCGGTCCCAGTAGAAAGATCCAGTGATCTGAGCAGAAAAGGCGCGCGGTCTTTACCGCACACCTTTCAGAGTCAACCCATCACCTTGCGAGGCAAACGTTCAGTTGGTAACTGCCAAACCACCAAACTTGATCAGTTGCGGCGGTCCCGAGAGCGCGCCATAAGGCGACAAGAGTTTCCACTTCTGCCCGTTAATGTCCTTGGTCCCATCCACTCCGTCGCTCGCCATAATTCCGCTAAACATCAGCGGCACGCTATCACAATCGCTCGTATCACAAGCGGTCTTATGGATGTGCAGGTGCGGTCCACTGGAAGCACCGTTGTTGCCAACATTCCCAAGGAACTGTCCCTTGGTGATCTTTGCCCGCTTGCCTTCGGGCACCCAGATCTCCGGATAGAAACCATTTGGACCTGATTTGCTGTTGGCATCCGCGACGGCGGTTCCGTTGTTGGGACATATCCGAGTGGGTACGGATCCACTTTGGAGATGGGCATAAAGAATGAGCTTTCCATCCGCCGACCGCACATTCACGTGATTACCGGACCGGGGAATCGAGCAATCGCATTTCCGATGTTGATCGCAAACGTTTCCGTCTTTGGGCTCCTCATCAGAGCAGCCGTCACGTCCAGGCATCACCGCGCCGGCAAATGTATTTTCAGGAGCATTGCGCCAGCAGGTCATCACTTCGCCGTCGGCGATGGCATAGACGGGAACTCCAAATGCCAGGTGGCTCTCGTTTGCTTTCGTATCGGTTACGCCGCTCTTGAGGTGGGTCCAGGCGCTGCCGGTCCAACGTTTCAAAACCAGATCCCGCCCGTCGCTGCCGTGATCGTTTGTCACCGTCCAGTAGGCGCCCGCCGGAACGGTGGACGGTTTGGAGAAAAAGGTTTGCCCTTGCGCAAGGGCCGTTAGGACCAGCACGGCCGTCGATATTCCAACCACTGAACATATGGTAACTAAACGGGCACTTGGCCGTGTCTTAAATATTTTCATCACTCGCATTGCTCGCCTCCCTTTTTGAATGATTGTTGAAAAATTTAGCGTCCGTTTCCGGGCATAGAGTTTTCAAGATTCCCTGATGGCCTTTTATACGCCGGCATAAACATGGTCACCACGTTGTCCTCGCCGACCGCGCTTGATAGCCGGGCTGATTCCACTGCGTTAAGAAAATTGCGTCCCTGAATAAAGCCAAAACAGCTTTCCGATCCGCAGATGCAGGTAAACGGAACTGCCATCGCAGACTCGGTGGTCAAATAGTTGAACGTTATCTCTTCTCCCTGAGCGATATCGCGTAACGCACGGAAGGTGAACTCACCGGTATTCATGTAGCCGGTGGGCTCACAACTGTGGTTGAGGTATTGCCAGCAATAGTCGAGTTCGTCGTTTGTTTTACGAATCTCCGGAAATGTAAGGTGCCGGCGCGGACCGAGCTGAATCGTATACCGGGTTGGTTGGGTTGTGATGGTCCCGTTTAGGTAAAAGACGACGGAATGCTGCGCAATGTTTTCAGTTGCGAAAACACCCTTGAATCCATTGTTGTCTCTGACTTCAATCGGTGATTGCTCATCAAGGTTGTCGATTGCGAGAACGGCATTACTCCACATGGTCCTTACTCCTCCGCTGAAATGTTCGTTTTTACTTTGGTCAATTACTAAGGCGCAGGAGGTGACGAAAAACTATCATCGGGGGAAAAGTCTTGTTGATAGTTGGCTGAGAGGGCCGCCCCGGGTTTCTTCCGGAGCAAGTATTAGGTGGTCAGGGCGTGAATTTGGGCGAGACGATGTTCGAGTGCTTCGCGCATCTGTGCACCCAGACCAGCATGACGCTGCACGAGTTTGTTTAGCTGCTCCCTTTGCAAAGTAAGCAGGATGCTCGGGGTCACGGTGGTGACGGTGGCGGTAGTCGGGATATTGGCGAGCAAAGATATTTCACCGAAATAGTCGCCGTCGTCGAGCGTGGCTACCTGGACGCGGTCCTGATCGTCCTTGCTGGTGCTGATGGCAACCTTTCCGCGCACAATTATATAGAAACGGCTGCCCTCGTCGCCTTCGGTGATCACCGCGCGCCCGGCAGGCACATACTCAGTGCTAAACATCCCGGCAATGCCTTTTAGGTACGATTGATCCAGATCCTTGAATAGGGGAACATCACGCAAAATGCTTATGTCAGTGACCTGGAAGTCGCCGTCAGGAGACATCGTCGTCCCATGCTGTCGCCGCCACATTTCGGCGTAGGTTCCACCTTGCGAGAGAAGGATTTCATGCGCGCCCTGCTCGATTACGCGGCCGTTCTTAAAGACAAAGATGTGATCAAAATTGACGACCGATTGCAGTCGATGCGTGACCGAAATCACCGTGCGGCCAATGGAAACACGCTCGAGAGTTTCATTGATGGCGGCTTCTGTAGGCGGGTCGAGAGCCGCGGTTGCCTCGTCAAGAATAACCAAAGAGGGATTGCGAATCAGTGCGCGGGCGATAGCCACGCGCTGGCGTTGGCCACCCGAGAGCCGGCCGCCTCGTTCGCCAACGACCGTGTCGTAGCCAGCCGGCATCTGCATGATGATGCTATGAAGTTCGGCAGCGCGCGCGGCGGCCTCCACTTCATCGTCATTGGCGCCGGTTTTGCCCAGTCGAATATTCTCGCGAATGCTGGTGTTAAATAGGAAACTCTCCTGAAACACAATCCCTATCTGTTCATAAAGGGAATCCACTCGAGCGTCACGCAAGTCGATTCCGTCAAACGTAACGCGACCGGCTTGGGGGTCGTAAAAACGCATGATCAGATTCAGATTGGTGCTCTTGCCACAGCCGCTATGACCAACAAAAGCGATGCGCGATCCTGCCGGCAAATTCATCCCGACGTCGCGCAGGTTGTGTTGTTCGGGTGTGTAGCCAAACGAAACATTCTCAAAACGAATGCCCGACATCAACGTAGGCAAGATCTTTCCGTCAGGTTTCTCAACTACTGTCGGCTTTTCTTCAAGCAGTTCACGGATTCGTTGCATTCCGCCAGTGGCCTGAAGCAGCGAAGGGGTTACTGCAGTTAATCCCATCACCGCGGTGCTAACGGTAATGAAGAGCGCGTTGAAAGCGACAAGCGATCCGATGGACATCGAACCGCTAAATGCCAGATAGGAGCCGCCGCTGATCAGGGCGACGTTAAAGAGCAACATGCCGATGTTTGGACTTCGCTCGCTGGTATAGCTGAGAAAATTGAATCGAGTGGCCATGCCGGCCAACTTTTCCGCTTGCGCGTCAAACGTGCTGACAATTGACTGCCGGAGGCTGAAGGCTTTGACGATTGGTTGAGCTCCGATGTTCTCGTGAATATTGCTCGTCAACGCGGCCTGTTCCACTCGCAAGTCGTACCCGGCCTTAAGCGCCCGCGGAGCCAGAATTCTTGGCCCAATGACGCACAAGGGAAGACCGACCATCGCGCAGAGCGCCAGTCGCCAATCAAGAACAAATAGAATACTGGTGCTGAAAATAATATTGATGACGCATAACGAGGCCCCTGGAATGCCAAGGACGACGGCGTTTTCCACGGCGTTCAAGTCCGACGAAAACCTCGCCGCAATGTCTCCGGTTCGCGTTCGCTGATAGAAACCCAGGGACAGTTGCTGGAGATGCGAAAACATCTCCTTGCGGAGGTTATTGAGTATCCGCGAGCCAAACCATGCATAAAGATAGTCGCGAATTACCTGTGAAATAGCAGTGAGCAGAAATCCCCCGCAAAGCACGGCCAGGATTATCGCCAGGACGTTTACCTTGCGTGGAGCGATCGCAAAATCAATGATGAACTTAAGACTGAGTGCGAGGAGGATATTGAAGGCCCCTTCAACGATCAGTGTCACTACCAGCACGCCGGCCCGCGAAGAGTAGGGCCTGACATAAGAAAGCAGGATCCGAAGCAGTCTTCCCGGTCCCATCATGGAAACCTGGCTCGCTGCGGTTGCATTTGCGTTCGACGTTTTCAGTGTTCCTAACCTCCACGAACCGGGCTGTTCACAAGGAAAGTGGTAATTAGCCCGCCCACCCCGGGTTCCAACTACAAAGGCGCAAAGCCGTGTGGAAAACTATCATCGCCCGAAATCTTGAATGCGGTCTACCCCCGGGCAGGGAACTCCTCCGTCGGTCATCTGAAGCAGCCGCTGGTCCATCTCAATGAAACTGCAACATAAACAGGCTATATTTTTGGTGCGTCCCGCCGAATAGAGCGTATATTTGTTTGTCTTATCTACACACAAGAACCACGACTTCCCGAAGAACCACATCTCCAGGTGGGATTCAGCGGAGTCCAATACACGCTATCTCAACAGAATATGGACGCGCCTGGGACCCACGAAGTTACTCAACTACTTGTAGCCTGGAGTGATGGCGACGAGGCCGCTCTCGATCGGCTGGCTCCGCTCGTGAACGCTGAGTTGCATCGCCTGGCAAAACGCTACATGAGCCGCGAACGCGAGGACCATTTGCTCCAGACGTCTGCTCTAATCAACGAAGCATACCTGCGCCTAATCAACTGGAAAGAGGTACGCTGGAAAAATCGTGCCCATTTCTTCGGGGTGGCAGCGCAAATGATGCGGCGTATTCTGGTGGACTTCGCGCGCCAACGACCGCGAATCGACAATGACAACGAGGCCCGGCACATTTCGCTCGATGAAGCGATGACTGTAGCTAATGAAAAGGAAATGGATTTGGTTGCCCTGGACGAAGCGCTCCGGAGTTTGGCGGAGATTGATGAGCGCAAAAGCAAGATCGTCGAACTGCGTTTCTTCGGTGGCTTGAGTGTCGAGGAAACTGCGGAAGTTATCAAAGTTGCGCCCATCACGGTGATGCGCGAGTGGAACAAAGCCAAGGCCTGGCTCTATCGAGAGCTGAGCCGCGCTTAGACTGATGAACCCCGAGTTATGGAAACAAGTCGACGCTTTACTTGAAGAGGCGCTTGATCTCCCGCCCGAGCGAAGGGAGCGCTTTGTGGAGGAGTCGTGCAACGGCAACGAAGAGTTGCGGGCGGAAGTGATCAGTCTTGTCAGAGCGCAATCCCAGGCGTCGAATTTCATGGAGCGCTCAGCCATGAAAGTGGCAGCACAAGTGCTGGCACAGGATTCCGAAGCGACGCCTCATCCATCCCTTATCGGCAAAGAGATCGGCACCTATCGCATTGAGAGTTTGCTTGGCGCCGGCGGTATGGGTGAGGTTTACCTGGCGCGCGAAACAAAACTCAATCGCCGCGTCGCTCTCAAGATTCTGCCGGCGCAGTTTGTTGCTGACGCCGAACGCGTCAGTCGTTTTGAATGCGAGGCCCGCGCGCTTTCGGCTCTCAATCATCCAAATCTGATCACAATCTACGAAGTCGGCGAACTAAGCAGCACACACTTTATCGCCATGGAGTTTGTCGAAGGTCGCACTTTGCGCAGCCTGATGGATGGCCACCTGAAGCTGCGCGAGATTCTTTCCATCGTGGCACAAGTGGCGGAGGCGCTGGCAGCCGCCCACCAGTCCGGCATTATTCACCGCGACATAAAGCCAGACAACATCATGGTGCGCGCGGATGGTTATGTAAAAGTTTTGGATTTCGGTTTGGCAAAACTGGCCGAACCCCCGGCGCCGGGAAGCAAGGCCGACGCGGCCCATACGCAGGCGGGCGCAACCATGGGAACGCTGGCCTACATGTCTCCCGAGCAGGTAACCGGCGAAGCGAGTGATCACCGGACTGACATCTGGAGCCTGGGCGTTGTGTTTTATGAATTGCTTACCAACGAAAAGCCTTTCGGTGGCGCCAATAGACAATCGACTGTTAATGCCATTCTTTCGAGTGAGCCAGATTCTGCAGCCGACACGGATCCCGCGTTTCCTTCTGAGCTTGATTTGATTCTCGAAAAGGTACTGGAAAAAGATCGCGACCTGCGCTATCAAACTGCCGGCGACTTGCGGGCCGACATCAAGCGATTGTTGCGCGCTATCGATTCATCTCCTTCAACCTCACGGCGTAAAACCATTGCGGGACGTGTCATTCAACCCATCAGATGGCGATGGGTCTGGCCCGTCGCCGCAGCCGCGGTCGTCGGACTAATCCTCGCGGTTGTTTGGTTTCTATTTAAAGCGCCGCATGGCCCTGACTGGACGCGCGCCACGCACCTGCAACTCACCGATCAATCCGGGACGGAGTTTTTTCCCAGTCTTGCCCCGGACGGCCGCAGCTTCGTTTATGCAAGCAAAGCAAATGGAAATCTCGATCTCTTTTTACTGCGCGTGGGTGGGAAAAATCCCACGCTGTTAACGAAGGATTCGGTTGCCGACGACAGTCAACCTGCGTTTTCTCCGGATGGCGAGCGCATCGCGTTTCGCTCCGATCGCGAACCGGCAGGCATCTATTTGATGGAAGCTACCGGTGAAAATCTGCGGCCGGTGACCGCTGGTGGGTTTCATCCGTCATGGTCGCCAGATGGGAAAGAGATCGTTTACAGCGAAGCGGGCCGTGATTTGCCCGACGTGAGAAACACAAACCCGAGCCGCTTGTGGGTGGTCAACGTGGAAACCGGAGCGAAGCATTTGCTGGCGGATCGTGACGCAATGCAACCGGCATGGTCGCCCCACGGCCAGCGCATTGCTTTTTGGTTTATGCCGCCCCGGGTGGGGCGGAGCGACATTGCCACTATTCCACGTGGAGGTGGCGAACCACTCATCGTCACGAAAGATGCTTCCACCAACTGGAATCCGGTTTGGTCTCCGGACGGAAAGTATCTCTACTTTGTCAGCGACCGCAGCGGCAACACAAACTTTTGGCGCGTGTCGATCGACGAGGAGAGCGGGCGGGTCCTGTCGGAGCCTGAAGCGATTGTTACTCCTTCGACATTCAGCCGGCATTTGAATTTTTCGCGCGACGGCAAGCGATTGATCTATGTTCAGACAAACAACCAATCGAATATTCAGGCGGTAGAGTTTGACGCCGAGAGCGCGAAACTAAAAGCGGCGCCATTCTGGATTACGCGCGGAGATCGTTCCGTAGTTCGCCCCGACCTTTCCGCTGATGGCAGGAATTTTGTTATGCGCGTCCCGCGACGAACGCAGGACGACATTGTCGTCGTCAGTCGAGACGGCACTAGCTGGCGTGACCTGACCAACGATAAGTTTTTCGATCGTTATCCGCGTTGGTCTCCCAACGGCAGGCAGATAGCCTTTACGTCTGACCGGGGCGGCCACTATGAAATTTGGATGATCGACGCCGATGGCACAAACCTGCGACAGATAACATTCAGTGGTACACCCGGCACTTCGTTTCCACTCTGGTCTCCTGACGGCAGTCAACTTCTGTTTCGGACTGATCGCTCTAATTTCATGCTCGATTTAAGCAAGAGTTGGCAGCAGCAAACGCCACAACCCTTACCCTTATCGGAGAGGCAAAATGATTACTTCGTGGCGTGGGATTGGTCGCCCGACGGTAAGAAACTGAGCGGCGCCTTCAACACGATGGATGCGGCGGGTCGCACCGGCGGTGCATACCGGATTGGATTTTTCTCGTTTGAGACGAACCGTTACGAGGAGCTGGGAAACTACGAAGCACAGCCCATGTGGTTGCCGGACAGCCGCCGGCTGGCCTTTGCCAGCGAGGGAAAGATTTATCTCGCCGACACTGTGACAAAAGTCGTGAAGCCGCTGCAAGCCGATTCGATGCCTCACATTCGCAGCGTTGCCGTGAGCCGCGACGGGAGTTTGCTTTATTACACGGTGTACGACTCTGAGAGCGATGTGTGGATGCTGGATTTGAATTGAGGGAAAATTAATGCGCCAGATAGTCACGACCCGAAACGGCGGCGTTGAAGTCTTGAAAGTCGAGCAAGCGCCTGACCCAACTCCCGGAAAAGGCGAAGTGGTAGTTCGCGTGAAAGCTGCCGGATTAAACTTTGCCGACATCATGGCGCGGCAGGGATTGTATCCTGATGGGCCACCAAAGCCGTGTGTGATGGGGTATGAAGTGGCCGGCATAGTTGATTCGCTTGGCGAAGGAGTTGACGAAACATACCTTGGCAAATCAGTGGTGGCCATGACCCGTTTCAAAGGCCAGGCGGAAATGGTAGCGGTCGGGGCAAACCAGATTTTTGAGAAACCTGAGTCTCTCAGCTTCGAAGAGGCAGCGGCGGTGCCAGTTAACTATCTCACCGCGTATGCGTTGTTAGTTGTCATGGGAGGACTACGACGGGGCGAGTCAGTTTTGATTCATAACGCCGGCGGCGGTGTTGGGTTGGCCGCGCTTGATATTGCGATGAATATCGGCGCCACGACCTATGGCACGGCGAGTCCCGGTAAACATGAATTTCTGAGACAACGTGGTCTGGATCATCCGATCGATTATCGAAATCAGGATTGGCTGCCCGCGTTAAAGGAATTGACGAATGGTCGAGGAGTTGAGCTGGTCATCGATCCGATTGGCGGCAGCCACTGGAAAAAAAGTTACGCAGCGCTGCGAACTACTGGACGCCTCGGTATGTTTGGAGTTTCCACCGCTTCTGCTAATGGGCTCAAAGGTAAGCTAAAGCTGGTTAAGGCAGCGCTACAAATGCCGCGTTTTCATCCGTTGGGATTACTAAACAAGAACCGCGGCGTTTTTGGCATGAACCTTGGCCATATGTGGCATGAACAGGAAAAAGTTTCGGAGTGGGTGCAAGCGATACTCGAAGGAGTGGCTGCGGGTTGGATCCGGCCTCATGTTGATAAGACGTTTGGTTTCGACCAGGCGGGCGCGGCTCACAGCTACATGGAGTCGCGGAAGAATACCGGTAAGGTTGTGCTGGTGCCTTAGATTGAGACTTTGATTTAGTGGGCTTTTCCCTGGAGTGCGGCGAGCTGTCGCCGCTTTTCTATGTCAATCGAAAAAAGTGTTGCCATAGATTGAAACCAGCCACGGCGCTGACACCGGGGTCCCCGGCCGGGCAGCCCGGCTGGGGTGGTTGCAAGGTCAGCGCACTCCAAAGCGTTGACGCGGCCGCAAGATCACTCGTTAGAGTTTGTCGCTCGAGCTCCAGGGACTTGGCTCGCAGCCTCGATTAAGACGGCAGTTGTTTCTTAATCAAATCAACGACCGGTTGGCGCGGCATCGTAAGGTTAAATTTGATTTTCTTGCCGTCGTGCGAGGCGGTGGTGTTCTTGAGCAGCATCTCTTCATCTTTTCCCTGGCGCGCACTTGCACCTGCAGCCAGCAGGATGTTGAATGCGCCCGAGAGTTTGCGTGCGCTACTGGCTGAAGAAGTGTCTGATTCCACTATCGCCATGATTTCGCTTTGATCCTGCTTCAAATTGAAGATTACTTTTGTGCCCGGATTGTCTTCGTTGATTTTCTTCAAGTAAACGAGAAACCCACTATCATTTAAGGCTGCGATCATCTGCCCCGCTAGATCGACAAGGATTGGGTCACCGTCTTTGCGCGTAAACTTTGGGTTCTTGAGTTTCCCCTGCTCATCCAGTTCAGTCTCGATCACAATATCGAAAGGCTTATCGAAGTCGAGTTTGCCCTGGTTTTGGAGTCTCACTGCATGCGCCGCCAGATCTTTCAGCGGTTGTTTGTTGATCTCGCCTTCCTTCGGCAGTTCGATCTTCCCTTTCTTCGCGGAGGCTTCCAGCTCCGCCTGGGCCTCGTCCGGCGTTAGCTTTGCCGGTGTCGTGGCAGGAGTCGGACTGGCATTGGCTTTGGCAACTGCCTGCGCCGGGGAAGGATTCATCACCGCCGCGGGTGTTGGAAGCGGCGTGGCATCCGGCGATGGAACGCCCATGATATTGAGGTCGGGAGTAGGGGCAGACTGGGATGGCGCGGAGGTATATCCGGGATTGGTTTGCGCGATTATTTGATTGGCCGATAAGACTGGAGCGGCGTCAAGAGGCATCTGGCCTTCCGCAGCCCAATAGCCCTCGGGGTAGCGAAACTTTGGTCGCGAAAGTTCGACCATCTGAACGTCTCCATCTGCAATTACGGTTCGCTCGTAAGCCTTGTCGACAAACGTAGTGTCGCCCAGGAGCACCGCGATGTTGAAAGCGTCCCGGAGACCAGGAATGTAACCAACGCAGGCGAGAGCCAGGAGATGAGCCACCAGCGAGCCCCCGACCAACTTCAAGACAAGCTGCCAACGAGGATCTCGATTAATTTCAAAATTTCTAAAAAGTTCCGCCATTTCCCTTTAAAACGTTAGCCCCCCGATAATGTTCCGTTCCCGCCACGGTTAGACGCATCCTGCGCGTCGCGCGTTGCGAAAGCTACGTTAGCATTTCGCAGGCGACGCGCTCAAAGCTAGAATGACTTATGCGACGTTCTCGTGACAAAGTTTCCAAAAAGAAGCTCCAATCCGATCGTAATAGACGTCCTCACAAGGAACAGACCTTTCCTGCCGGTGCCGAACGAGGCCCCGGAGCAGATCAGAAACCTATACTTTCGCGTCAGGTGAAAAAGCTGTTGGAAGGGATTGGCACTCCGCCAGTTGTGCCTTTCAAGCCCGATCCATTTCAACTAGCAGCCCTCGAAGCGCTGGAATTCGAAGACGTCCTGGTCACGGCGCCCACCGGCAGCGGAAAGACCTGGATCGCTCGCGAGGAGATTCGGCGACTGCTGACAGCTGGGCGCCGCGCCTGGTATACGACTCCACTCAAAGCATTAACCAATTCGAAGTATCAGGAATTCTCAGATGAATTTGGCACTAACCGCGTCGGCATACTTACCGGGGACAGAAAGGAAAATTCCGAAGCACAGCTCCTGGTTGGCACGACTGAGATCTATCGCAACCAACTTTTCGATTCCATGCGTGGAGGCACTGACGTCAATGCCGATCTGGTGGTGCTTGATGAAGCGCACTATCTCGGTGACGAGGATCGGGGTCACGTTTGGGAAGAGGCGATTATTCTGACGCCCCCTCGAATCCGACTGTTGCTGCTGTCGGCAACAATCGGAAATGCAAGCGAGTTTGCCGCGTGGATTGAGGAGGTGCGGGGCGTCCGATGTGGGGTGGTCGAGCGCCCGGCCGGCCGGCCGGTTCCGTTGCGCGCAGCGATGTTGCTGCCTGATCGACGATTGATTCCATTGTTGACTGATGCCGGAAAACTAAACCCTGAGATTGCCGAGATCAGCGATCGTGCGCGCGAGGAGCGACGCCCACCGCATCGCGGATCTCGACGTCGGTTTTAGCGAAGGCATATTAGGAAGGCAAAAGTAAAAAGGAAAAAGGCAAAAGGGGGCCGGGGGCCATACAACAATGGACAAATTGAGGCAAGGAGAGAGGACGAGAAGTAGTGATGCGAGACATTAGTGAGCGCACACTTGAGTTTGCCTTGAGGATAATTACCTTGTGCCAACAACTGGAAGAGCAAGGCGGCGTGGGGCGCACTTTAGGTTGGCACTCTTGCGATCCGGTACTTCAATTGGTGCGAATGTCGAGGAAGCGCAAGCTGGGCAAAGCAAACTCGACTTCATCAGCAAGAACGCTATCGCACTCAAGGAAGCGCGCGAGACAATTTACTGGCTTCGTCTATGGCCGCGTCGAAAATAGTTCCTGCCAAGCGGCTTTCAGAGCTCCAGAGCGAAGCTGAGGAGTTAGCAAGAATAATCGGAGCGATAATAGTTTCAGCGAAGAGAAACAAATGACCTTTTTAGTCGGCGCAACGCTCGTTAGCGCGTCGTTCTTACCCAGTTGGGTCGTTATGAAGAAGCCGGCGAGCACTTACCGAAGCGGAATATCTTGTTTTATGAGTCTCTGTTCCACCTGATGTGTGTACTTTTGCCTTTTTCCTTTTGACTTTTAACTTCTCGATATGAAGCTCAGCATGCCTGAAATGCCGCCCGGCACATTGTTGGCGGCGCTTGGGTCTTACAATTTGTTACCGGCTATTGTGTTCCTGCCTACTCGCCGGCGCTGCGACCAAGCTGCGTCCGAAGCTGCCCTGCTGCGCCGCGAGAGTAATGACCAACGCCGCGAAGCTCGGCGCGATTTCATGCGCACGATGGTGGAAGAGTTTCCCGAGATCCGGCGACATCGTCACTGGGACACAATCATCCGAGGCGGTGTTGCGTCGCACCATGCCGGTCACATACCCCCCTGGAAGCTGGCAATCGAAAAACTCATGAGCGCGGGATTGCTGGATGCGATCTTCGCCACCGCAACTGTTGCCGCGGGCGTAGACTTCCCGGCGCGCACAGTGGTCATCACCGTGGCCGATGCCCGCACTGGCCATGGTTGGCGGCAGTTAACCGCTTCAGAGTTACAACAGATGACCGGGCGCGCCGGCCGTCGCGGACGAGACAATGTCGGCTTCGTCGTCGCGGCCCCCGGGGTGCATCAGGATCCGCAACGTATTGCCGAGCTTTTGCGTGCCCGACCTGACCCGTTGGTTAGCCAATTTCGCGCCACCTACACGACGCTGCTCAATCTGCTCGACGCTTATGAAAACTTTGGCCAGGTGCGAGAGATTGTGGAAAGGAGCTTCGCGCATCGCGATGCGGCATTGCAGATTGCGAGACTGCAAAAAACCGGAGAGGAGAACGAAGAGAGAATTCGATTACGGCTTAAGGAGACCGGCTGCAACCTACCGTTAAACGCGGTTCTGGGAATGGAGCGCCTCGTGAGCGCGCGGACGCGCTTGCAAAATTCGCAGCCGCAGTCGCGCGCGGATGTGGTCCAACGCTGGCTCGATGAAGTGGTCCAACCTGGTCGCGTGGTAGGCATCGGTCGCGCAGGTCGCCGGCTCGTAATGATCACTGAGAAACGCGGCGGCAACGTGCGCGGCATCCGCGAGGATGGCCGCAGCGCCAGCTTTGCTTTACCGCGCATCGGACGTGTCTATTCCCCCACATATAGGTTGACTGACGAATCGATCATCGCCGCTTTTGAAGAGATCCGCGCGCGTGCCCAGGAACTCGTGATTCCGGAACCGCGGCTGCGCGACGCCGGAGCGGAAGAGAGCGAAGCGTTGAGCCTGATCAACGATCGTATTGATTCTGTGTTGCCGGTCGACTTGAACCCGGAAGAGAAGTTGCGCTGCACGCAGGTCTTGTGGGAGTCGCTTGACGACGCTGAAAATGTGGAACGCTCGTCGCGACTGATCAAGAGTCTACGCGACGAAGTTTGGGAGCCGTTTGAACAAAGGGCGCGGGTGCTCGCGACCTTTGGATACCTCGACTACACCGCAGAGAAGGTCACGGAACGCGGGCGATGGCTGGCCGACCTGCATGTTGATCGTCCCTTGCTGGTTGGCGAAGCACTGGAAGCCGGTCTGTTCAACTCCCTGGAGTTTCATCGCCTTGCCGGCGTGATGGCCGCACTTACTGCCGATGGCGATCGCGACTACGGCGAGATTGAGTTGGACGATGCGTTGGTCACGGCCCTGGCCAAGTTTGAGGAAGTCGGATTCAAAGTCGCAACTGAAGAATGGAAACTGGGCGTGGAACCGGCGCCGGAATTAAACTTTTCTGCTGCGGCCGCCGCGGCGCATTGGGCTGGTGGGGCGGAGTGGACTGAGCTTGTCCACGAAACGCGCGCTGAAGAAGGTGATTTATTTCGCATGCTTTCACGGACTGGCGAAGGATTAGTGCAAATTGCGCAGCTCAAGCAAGCGCATCCGGAAGCCGCGCGCATCGCTGCGGTGGCTGCCGATGCAATTCTTCGAGAGCCAGTACGGTAGGCCGGCGAGTGATGAGTGATGAGTGATGAGTGATGAGTGATGAGTGATGAGTGATGAGTGATAAGTGATGAGTGATAAGTGAAATGCCAATAGCCTCTCTTAAGTCTTCCCCACTTCTTCCGGGCATTAGTCCAGTCGAGATCTTCTACCGAGACGAGGGATGCGCTGACGGGTTGCCGCTGGTGCTGCTGCATGGTGGCTGGGGCAACAGTCTGAATCCTTTCGACCGGCAGATAGAAGAACTTCGCAGCGAGTTCCGCGTCATATGTCCCGATCGCAGTGGTTATGGTGGCTCGCCCCGTCTGGGCGAGTCAGATGACCTTCAAGTCGATTTTCACTATCGCGCCGCGATTGAAACCCTGAATCTTCTTGACGCGCTCGGCATTGAACGGGCTTTCTTTTGGGGTCATAGCGACGGCGCTGTGATCTCGGCAATCCTCGGATTTACCGCGCCTGAGCGAGTGGCCGGCCTTATTCTAGAAGCCCTTCATCTATACCCGAGGAAGCTGCGATCGCGTCAGCTTTTCGAAACTCTTGCGTATGAACCGGAAACTATGGGGGTTGAGCTCCGCGAAAGATTTGCTCTGGAGTTTGGCCGAGAGCATTGGCGTAAACTCATCAGCAGTCACGCCAAAGCGTGGTTGGAACTAGCGGCCCAAAGCGAGAGTCCGACGGACGATCTCTACCAGGGTCGACTTCACGAGATCAAAGCTCCGGCGTTATTTATTCACGGTGAACTCGATCCTCGAACCGAGCCGGGTGAACTAGAAGCTGCTGTGGGCCAAATTGCTCGGGCAGAAATCAGGATAATTGGTGGTGCGGGGCACGGTCCACATAGCGAAGGCGCTTCGGCGGATCTGTCTACGCAAATAGCGAATGAGTTTCTGAAGACGGCGGGAATCCGCGCAATGGAGATTTGAGTGGCGCTAAGCGTGACACCAGCGTTATGTCAGTGCTCACGCGCAAGATGTGCGTGCCACGATTAGCCGTTCGCCTTGCCGACCAATCTGATTTCCGGTCGAGTAGCTTTCAAAACTGCCAAACGGCGCTCTTCTTCTTCGACGCGAGCGTGCATCTCGTCAACTCTTTGTTGTTCCTCGGCTATGCGGTTCCGCGTTTCTTTGAGACGTTCCTGTTCCCTTTGGGCGCGTTGACGAACTTCCGCCTCCAGTCGCAAGCGCTCGTGCTCGGCCCGCCGCCGGCCCGTTTCGGCCGCGGTAATCCGCTCCTGAATTTCGTTTAGCCGCCGTGCTTCCTCTTCCGCAATTACGCGTGCGCTCTCCACTTCCGCGCGCCGGCGAACCAAATCGTCAGCTCTACGGAGCAACGAATCTTCCTCCGTCTTTATGCGCAATTCTTTCTCATCAAGACGACGACGAATCTCGGCGTTGGCACGGTCACGGGTTTCTTCTTCCACTTTCAATCTGGATTCTTCTTCGGCCCGACGGTTTTCTTCCTCCTCTTCCAGGCGATGTCGGGCATCAGCTTCCGCTTTTGCTTTCGCTTCGTTGGTCCGGCGAATCGTCTCTGCTTCAGCTTGCAATTCCGCAACTGTTTCGTCGAACAGCCTTTGAGCTTCGGTGGCTGATTCCCGACGCAGTCCCACTTCGTCGCGCAACTTCTTTTCGCGTAACGTTAACGCGCTGACGTTTGCCGTAGTCTGCTTTTTTAGTGCTTCGGCATCGGCGATCGCTTTTAGCCGTTCTTCCCCAACACGGCGAAGCGCTTGAATTTCGGAGTGGAGCTGTTGCTGCCTGGTGGCGCGCGCCTGGGCCTCGTCTTCAACAGTGCGGCGCAAGGTTGCAAGTTCAGCCAGCCGGCGTTCCTGCTCATCAGCGCGAAGACGCGCCTCTTCCTCGATGCGTTTTTCCGCAGCGGCTGCTTTGCGGCGAATTTCGGCCAGCCTCTCGCTTTCGGCCTTGAGCTGACTCTGTACTTTTTGCTCCAGCGCCAGATGTTCCTGCTGGGTCTGATGGCGAGCTTTTTCTGCGACTTGTACGCGAGCCTGGGCCTCTTCGATCTGGCGCAATTCCGCTTCAGCCCGGCCGCGCGCAGTCTCTAATTCCCCGCGACGTTGATTCACCTCGGCAGTTGCCGTCTGCAGGGCTTGTTGCTCCAGTTGCAGGCGAGACTCTTCTTTCACGAGTTCCTCTTCGGCTTCAGCGCGCAGTTGCGCCTTCGCCGCGTTGGCACGCTGGAGTTCCTCCAATCTCTGCTGTTGAGACTCTGAATGACGCCGAACGTCATCGAGTCGTCGTTCCGCTTCGTCTCGGGCGCGCTTCGCCTCGGCTTCGAGCCGCAGAATTTCCAACTTCGCCAGCCGGCGCGCAGACTCTTCATCTGCCAAGCGCCGTTTGATTTCTTCCAACTGTCGCTCTTCGTCATCAGCGACTTGACGCGCAATGTCGATCTCAGCACTACGTCGCGCAAGATCTTCCAACATGTGCCGCCACGCTTCCTCCTCGGCTTCGACGCGCAGACGTTCACTGGCAACCTGCGGAGGTGGTTCTTTAAACTCCGGAATCCAAAACGAGGCGTCAGCGCTTTTCCCGAGCAACCCGGCTACCGTTTCCGCTATGCTTCTTTCGGAATCAGAAACGAGCCCTTCTCCGATTGTCTCCGTTATCGGTGAGAGCTCATGTCCATTGGAGCCAGACGGCGCCTGCGTGCGACTCGGCGCCGGCGTGCCATTCGGCGCCAATAGGGACGAAGGTTCAGAACTGTCGGGTTCATTTCTTGATTCCGCGTGGCGACGCCGTAGTTCCAACTCTGCAATAGCTTTTTGTAATTCTGCTTCCTCCTGAAACAGAAGCTCTTCCTGTTGGGAGATAAGCTCGAGATGTTCAGTCGCAACGGATGGCGCTGTCTCCTTCTGTTCCTCAGTGTCCCGCCTTGCTGGTGCGGCGTGCCGAAATCCAGAGGTTGCAAATAAAACCTTCACATCAGAATCGAGAAGATCAAACTGTTCATCAAACTGGTGCACTTCCAAACCTTCCTATCGTTAAATGCAGAAATTCGCTGTAACCCTGCAGAAAGGGCTCTCGGCAATACGCGACTGTGATTAGAGAAAGACTGATTAGGAGCGGTGTACCAGATTTGCAGAACCGCAATAGTGAGAATTCATTTCTAGCGAGTTATTTGATCTCGTCGAGTCGGGCCTTGGCTTCGATGACGTGGCCACGCAGCTTTTCCAGGTCGTCGAGCGTCAGCAGCGCAGTCACACGATCGCAGATACCGGTGGATAACGAAGCTGCAGTCCCGCTGCGCGTTTGGCGGAAAACGTTGATTTCGAGATCGCCGAGAGTGCGATAGCGCGCCTCAAAGCCTGCCAGCCTGGTTATCGTCTCATTCACTCGAGCGACGGTTTCCATGCCTTTCAAGAGCCGGTCAATCTCCTGGTAGTCGACGAAAGACCGATTTTCGCGAGGGCTATCATCCAGCTCTCGCAGCGCGATAACCAGCCCGATTGCTCGCGTCGAATCGCCAGTATCCTTCATCTCAATCGCGTCGAGGCGAATCTCCGTTGTGCGGGTGGTAATGGTGGCAAAATGACTAAATCCCTTGGTTATTACTCGTTCATACCTGGACTCAATCGCTTCCAATCTTGTGCGAGGTTCAAGCGGTTCACATGCAAGGGGCCGGCGGAATTCCGGTCCGGACCGTTGCGCCAGGACCGAACCAGAACAAACCATCGACACCAAGAACGCTAAACCTGCGAAGCGGACTAACTGCATAAACATGCTCCTTCACTCTGGTGTTTGGAAACTCATCCAGTTTAGTTAAACTCACGGCGGCGAGTGCGGTTGCGTAAAGTGCTCAGCTATTACAAACGTAACGGTGACGGTTGGCAAGAGACTTCGGAAAGGTGTCGATGAAACGCGCTCGAACAGCACTCCTCGCCTCGATGTTTGTAAGCTTATTGCTGGTTGCGTGCGGCCACAAAAGGCCCAACGAAACCGGCGCATCAACCGAGCCAGCGCAGCGAAGCTCTCCAATGACTTCCAATAACCCATCAATTTCATCTGCCCGAATCGTGGGACCGGTAAACTATGTCGCGCTGGGAGATTCAACAGGTGCTGGCGTCGGCGCAAGGGAAGGTGGCTACGTCGCGCGCTTGTTCAAGAGAATCGACGCCCTCAGACCCGACTCAAGGTTGACTAACCTCTGCGTCAGCGGAGCAACTACGTCTGATGTTCTGCGAAATCAATTACCGAAGGCCCTGCGAGATGATGTCAATCTCGTAACGCTCGGCATTGGGATCAATGATGTGGGCCATGGTTTTAGTGTCGAACAGTTTTCCAAAAACTATGAAGAGATCCTGAGCCGGCTGAGGCAGAGCACTAGAGCCACCATTGTCGTCACTAACATTCCGGACATCTCCAGCGCACCTCGAATCCCGGAGATTATTCGCGAAGAGTATCAACGCTCGATTGTTGAGTTTAACCAGCGACTGGAGGAGATCGCAGCGCGGCATGGAGTTATAGTTTTTGACGTCCATACGACAACGCGTGAACAGCTTCCCCTCCATCCCGAATTCTTCTCAGCTGATGGTTTCCACCCTTCCGATGCAGGCTATGAATTCTGGGCTGAAAAGATGTGGCCTACGGTCGCCGGCGCAATCGGTGAATAAAGTGGTCCCGCCAACCTAGCCGCGTTTCCAAAAATTCGGATAGAATGCGCCCGCGGCAATCACGACATCCGTTTTCCTTCATCGCCGCTCAAACGAGTCGCCGGCTCGCTAACCGCAGCAATGGAACAGCAAATCAAGTTTTGCACTACTCGCGATGGAGTTCGGATCGCCTACGCCACCGTGGGCGAGGGGCCGCCTCTGGTTAAGGCTGCGAATTGGCTTAGTCACCTGGAGTATGACTGGGGAAGTCCGATATGGCGGCATCTGCTGGCCGAAGCGGCCCGCGATCACACTTTCATTCGTTACGATGAGCGTGGCAATGGCTTGTCTGACTGGGATGTGCCCGAGATTTCATTCGGGGCCTTTGTCGAAGATCTTGAATCGGTGGTTGAAGCGGCGGGAGTTGATTGTCTCAGGGAGGTGCGGTGGCGATTGCCTGCCGAACTGGAACAAATCATCAACAAAGCCCTGCAAAAAGAAAGATCCGAACGATATCAAACAGTTAAGGAACTCCGGGCGGAGTTGCGCCATCTGAAACAGGAGCTTAATTTTCGCGAACGTCTGAACTCGGGAAACCTGAATCCCAGCCAACCAGGGCGTCAGTAAATTCGTCAGAATCTGTGCGCTTTGAATGGAACGAGGTGAGCAGTGCGGTCGTAAAGGAGTTGATGCTAGAATGTGCGTACCCCAGACACGCAGACAATTACAAATTTCGCGGTAGATGGGTTTGGAGGTTTACTTATGGAAGAAACAACGGGATCTGATCGAGGATTGGTCAACGAGCTTGGTGACGCACTGCGCTATCTTGGCGACGCGTCATACGCGATCTTGCCGAAAGAAGTGGCTCACAATTTGGGCGACTTGAAAAAGTCGTTTTTGACCACTATCCGGACGTTGATCGACAAAGATATTGAATGGGTTGAAGCGCGCGTGGAAGGCGGCGACCGGGTGCGCGAGGAATGGCAACAGAAGTGTCGTGAAAAAACGAATGCTTCTGCTTCGGAACCAATCAACGAAATGTAGGGCAGGCCGGGCCTGCACATAGACAAGATGGAAGTCCTCTTAGCAGACGAATACGGGTTTTGTTTTGGGGTTGAGCGCGCCGTCGAGATGGTTGAAGACGCGCTTGGCGAAGGTGCGCGACCGATTCGATCGGTTGGCCCTTTGATTCACAATGCCCAGGAGATGGAACGCCTCGGCGCATTAGGTGTTTCCACCATCGATATTCCCGAGGAGGCGAATGCCGATACCATCGCGGTGATCCGCGCACATGGGGTCACGCCCCAGGTGCAACGAGATCTGGAAACCCGCGCCGCCAAGGTTATCGATGCCACCTGCCCTTTCGTCACCAGGGTCCAGCATCTGGCCGAGCGGGCCGCGAAAGATGGTCGTGATGTTGTCGTAGCGGGTAATCCGGATCATCCTGAGATGATTGGCGTCGTCGGTTATGCGCCTGACAATACTTACGTCGTTCGGGACGCCAGCGAAGTTGCTTCACTCCCAAAACTGCGCTCGCCGCTCGTAGTTTCGCAGACTACGATCAAACTAAAGACATTTCTTGAAGTGGCGGAAGCGGTGCGGGAAAAGGCGGACGCGGAACCGCAGGTAGTAAATACAATATGCTCGGCCACGCGAGACCGTCAGGACGCTGCGCGCGCTCTGGCCGGACAGGTAGACGTGTTTTATGTGATCGGCGGACGCCATTCTTCAAACAGCGTGAAGCTGCTGGCGGTTTGTCAGGAGCAATGTGAAGAGAGTTTTCTCATCGAAACACCGGCGGAGATTAATCCTGCACACCTTAAAGGCGCGAAGCGCGTCGGCGTGACTGCTGGAGCTTCAACTCCTAACTGGCTGATCGATCAAGTGGTTTCTCGGCTTCACGAGATTGGTCAGAAGGCCGCCGCCTAGAGCCTTACTTCAACTTCATCCTGCAAACAAAGAAATTTTCCATCTGTTATTTCACATAATTTCACATCTCTCATTTTTCATTTAGGCAGAAACTCCGCGTCTAAATGAACAAATGAAATAGGAAAATTATGGAAAATTACAAATGGAAAATTTCTCTAGTCTTTGCCGGACGGAGCCTGAGGTCACTACCCGATTTAGAGATCGTCCTGGTTCAGGTTGATTTGGTTGAGTGCGTTGACAATCTGCCGCGCCTCTTCTGACCCATAATCCACCGCTTGTCGCCGTAGGGCGTCCCGAGCAATTTCCGAGTCAACTGGATCGCTCAACAATCCAATCAAAACCTGCGTGGGAAACTGTGCCAGCGCCTCGTTTGATAAGGCCCGGACGACGACGTCCTGGGATCGTGCCAGTTCGCAAATCTCGCTGGGCGCAAACTGGGTCAGCGAATCAGCCAGTGTATCGATCTTCTTGTAATCACGTTGCTTGTCGGCCCGGCGCACCAGTTGGGCAAACACATCGGCCGAACGACTCTTCTCCTGCAATACCGCGGCGCAAGTGTCCGCAATCCGGCGGAGTTCAGCACCTTTCGTTTCGTCCAACCCGGCATTTGCATCAATCGCGCGTTCATCAAGCGCGGTCAGCAAACGGCTTAGTTCGTGATCAGCGCGCGCATCGTAAGGCGCATTGGGGTTTGAGCGAGGCACTGGCGCAGCAACTCCCGGCGACTGAAGGGCGCGTTCTACGAGCCCGCGAGTGGTCGGACGAAGTTCTGACCATACACTGGCGAGCCTGCCTCCAAAATCTTCCATCAACAATGACAACGAGCTAAGTCTCCTGATTACTTAAAACTCTCGCAAAAAAATCAGCGTACTATCCGCGACGACTCGGGAATGCGAGATGGCTAAATCCGCGCCGAGTATAACTGTTGTTCACGGCGGCGAGGAGAAGAGATTGCTGCTCAGACAGAATCTCCAGCCAGATTGTGGTCTTTTATTTCAGCGATTGTCGGAAAAGGGATTTTGACGACCTCTCCACCGGCGCACTCTATTTTCACGCTGGGAGTTGTTAGCGCCTGAGTGGTCTTCATGCTTTTGACGGTGCCCCTGATGCGAACCCCGTCCACTGTAACCACCTCAATATTGTCTTTGCCGTAAAGCGGTTGAAGGGCCGCCAGAGCTTTAGTTACTTCCACGTTGAGTTTTCCTTCCGTTCAAGGCCTCGCGGCAATGAATCTTTCTTTAAGCTTTCATGGAGATATTGCACCGTTGCTGCCGGTATGTCGAATGGTGGCGCGGGCGCCCGCCACGTTAATCCACGCAATCGGGCTGCGGTTTCGAAGTTGTTGAGCATTCGCTGTGCCAACGCACTAATGCTGTCAGCTCTAACGAATCGCGTGAATTAGGTTATGAATGCTCGGCAATATAGTTTGATTTGCCAGCATGGATGCAACCGGAGAGCTTCTTCTGGCGTATAGACAACTGCCACTATTCTCTGGTAGAAGCGAAGTAATTCGCCAGGAAGCGTTAGACCTGAGAGCCCGTCATGAACCCCGAAATGGATCCATCGGTAACCAACTGTGCCAACTGCCACTCGCCGATGCCGCGCGAGCTGCGCTTCTGCCGCAACTGTGGCTTTCGCCTGGGCGAAGGCTCCGCTGAGTATACCGAGACAGTCCGTTTTCAGGACGTTCCGGGTGGCGCCATGGGCAAGAATAGTTCGGCGGTGACAGGCACGGGACCAGGTTACGCAGGTGGGGCGATGGCCATGTCCACCGCAGGCGCCATCAAGAAACGACGGCGGCGATTGAGTGGAACCTCCTGGCTGTTTATCGGCTTGCTGGTGTTTTTTGTAGCGGCCGCTGCTTTCACCGCGATCGTCCGACCGGTGCGCACCAACACACCGTTTGGCGACGGTCCCGTAGCGGCAGCACCCGTTTCATTTGTTGGTGTCGACAACTTTGATACGACTGACGGCGGCGTCACCTTTGACAATGTGGAACCTCCGGGCGCACCCGCTGACAAGGCCGGACTCGTGGGAGGCGACATCATTACCACATTTGACGGGCAGACTGTTTCGACCGATGACGAGATGACGGATCTCTTGAGAAGAACCCCCATTGGGAAAACAGTGGACGTAGTTTTCGTGCGCGATGGAGTTTCGCAGACTGTGAAACTCACGACCGTTTCGCGTGATGAGGGAGAACGACTCGAAGAGGTATTTGATAATCGACCTGTAGGACGAGCCCAGTTTGGATACGAGGATAGCCAGGCGAAGCGCGTGCCTATTCCGGATACGCCGATGTTTGGCGTCCAGCTGGGTGAAATCCTGGCTAACCGTCCCGCCGATATTGCCGGAGTGAAAGAGGGAGACATTGTCCTTGAATTTGACGGTGTCCCGATCAGGACTGAAGGCGAGTTCCTATCCAGGGTCAGACGCGCTGCACCTTATAGCACAATCAAATTGTTGGTTTTGCGCGGGCTGGAGAGGATAGAGATTCCGGTGAAGATGGGGAAGGCGTAAGAAAGAGTGATGAGTAATGAGTGATGAGTGATTAGTGATTAGTGATGAGTGATGAGTGAACCGTGAGGCTTTACTTCAACTCATCACTCATCACTAATCACTCATCACTCCTCCCTCATCACTCCTCCCTCCTCCCACTTGTTCCCGCAAACGTGCCTCCATTTCGCGTCGCATTTCTTCTCGCTGTTCCTCAGTTTCATCCGGTTCGAAAGTTTCAAAAAGGGCGAAGGGATTCTCGGCGAGCAGTCGCAGTTCCCAGGCCTCGCGGTTGTTGTGAGAGTTTCGCGAGAACCACAAACCATCAACTTCCGAATTTACTAGTTCTGCGTTTCCCACTGACATTGGCTGCTGCTCCAATTCAGCGCGCGTTTCCGGGCGCAACAGTACACGGCGCAACTGCCAGCCATATTTTTGGTAGGTCTCGACAATTTCCCGGATTAGTTCGCTTACGTTCAACTGGTCCAGCCCTTGGCAATATTCATATCAATGATGGGAGTATATCGTGGCCGGCGACGCTTTGTTGACCGCCGCAGGTCGCGCCACTATGATCGGGCATCGTCCGGCAAACTTCAGTTTGTCGTTTACTGAAGGAAAGTGTTTTGGCCCCATACAAGCGACCAGGCGGAGTTTCGCGGATTAGGCGTTCGCTGTTGTTCGTATTGTTACCGTTCTTGCCGCTCAGCTTTCCGGCGGCCCATGCGCATGGCAAACTGAAAACGCAAACTGAATTCTCGGGGACAAATTCCGGCATCATGACCAAGCTTACCGATCCAAATGGCGATGAACCCGCCCCGTTCTATGACGCCTTGCGCAAAGCCCTCAAGAAACGAAAAGCCAAACTTGACGATATCTGTCCGCCGTCAGATGCAGTGTCGCGCCGTATTCTCGAAGAGTATGGCGCAATTTTTATTGCCACCCGAAAAGTGAAGACGCCGCCAGTTTGCGTTTTTACCAGCGAAGCTCAGGTCACAAAGTTTCAGGATGAAGCTGATTACATTACGGAAATGGTCTCATACGCGGACATCGAACTTCAGCCGGAAGCAATGAAGCAACTGCTGAAAGCCCGCAAAGAAGCCCTCAAGGAAGGACTGGACATTACGCCGCGCGATGGTGCAGAAGCCGCACGCCGATCTTTTGATGACAGCATGCAGCTCTGGGACACTCGCTTCCTCCCGGCCCTGGACCATTGGCTGGCTCAGGGAAGGCTCACGCAGGAACAAGTGGATTGCCTGAAGAATTTGCCGCTGCGAAATCAGGTTGCTGAGGTGCTGGAACTGGAGAAAACCGGAGTTTACTTCAGCAAGGATTTGTCGAAGTCGATCCTTTATTCCATCGCGGCGCCCGGCGCTTCCCAACACATCGCGATGCTGGCCTTCGACGTAAGTGAGTTTGACAATCCACGCGTGCGCGAGATTCTCGGCAAGCATGGCTGGTTTCAAACCGTGCTCAGCGACCTGCCGCATTTCACTTTCCTCGGCTTGAAAGAAAAAGACCTGTCCAAGAATGGATTGAAGAGTGTTGAAGCGGACGGACAGAAGTTTTGGATTCCCAATATTCCCAGCGTGGAAGTTCAAGCCAAATAACCCGGCAGGGAAACTTCAACTTATCGATCGAACAGCAATCCCGCCACGTTCGAAGAAGGTTTGAAGCAACGGGAGGCAAGAGGTTTTGCTAAAAATGGATCTTGGTCTGTGAACGAAAGTTTCTTGACACTCAAACGTGTTCGAGCGTAGGTTCCAGGCGTAACGATCTCCATCCTTTCAGGAGTCCTGCTCCAATAAAAGCCTCTCACTCCTGATTCACCATTCGGCATCCCTTTGTACATGGGAATGCGCAGGAGAAGCCAATGACTAGATACGTAGCTCGCTTAGCTCTGATAGCGATCGCCGTCGCTTCACTAATCTTCACATTTTCCTTAACCAACAGCAGCGGTAAGAGTCAACAACAGAACCGGATTGTGGTCAGGCGTGCCTGGCGCGTGGACGAGCCTATAAAGGTGGTTGTTGTTAAGACGAAGAAGAAAGCGAACATTGAGATAGGCAGGGCATTCGAGGACGATGACGATTGGCTCGATGGCTTCACGGTCACCGTCGCCAATAGCTACAATAAGACCATCACCGCTGTGACTATCAACATGATCTTTCGCAGAGAGCCCGGCGACACCCGACCACCAATGGCCAAGGAACTGCATTTTGGCCCTAGCCCGATTGCGCGCGACTATATCTCTCGGGATCGGAATAGGGTCATTGAAGTAGGGAAAACCGCGGATCTCCGGCTCAGCTCTCATAGTTACAGAATCCTAAAACGTGGATTTCAGGAAACTGGGTACCCGGAAAGTATCACCAAAGTCGAACTCGTGATCACTGAGGTTGGGTTTGAGGACGGAAGTGTGTTTGACAGCGGATCGTTCTATTTGCAAGATCCGGCGCACCCTTCCGATCCCACCAAGAAGGTTCCGGTGCTTGAGCCGCACGGAGCTAGAAGGCAAAAAATCAGAAGCCCACCACGCCCTCGCAGTATTGTGACAAATGTCGCCTTCCTCAAATCGTCGCTAATGAACCTTGAGCACCAACCGTTTAGCTTAGTAAGCCCCCGACCCCTTGTCGACTGCTTCCAAAAAGACACCCCAAACCGTACGCCCAATTGTTCTGCAGAATGTACTGTCCGACACGATCGTTTAGAGGACTTTTTCATTGGTACATACGCTCTTGAGGATCAGGTAGTAGGCTGCGAGGATTTGTGGGAAGCAGACGGCGAGTATCATCCGTGCGATAGTTTCACTCAAGTAGAAGCCGAAAGATTTACGCCGTGTCAAATACCTTGCGGTAATACGTATGGTACTTGTTTGATGGATACTGATTGCTGCGCAGGGTTGGGCTGTAATGGGGGTCAATGTCAAGGATGTCCGGGTGGGTGCCCTGCGGGATTCCAGTGCTACGAGGGAGTTTGCACACAACACAGCCCAATTGTCATCGATGTTTCAGGGAACGGATTCAACCTCACGGATTTCGCCGGCGGGGTGAGGTTCGATATCAATGGTGACGGAGAAAGTGAGAGTCTGGCGTGGACTGCTCTGAACTCCGACGACGCCTGGCTTGCGTTAGACCGCAACGGCAATAATATGATCGACAACGGCAGGGAGTTGTTTGGTAACTTCACAACGCAGCCGACCCCACCGGCAGGCGAAGAGAGAAACGGTTTTCTCGCACTGGCAGAGTTTGACAAGCCTGAGAATGGCGGTAACGGCGACGGGCTGATACGCAAGTCGGACAGTATTTTTTCATCGTTACGTTTGTGGCAGGATCTAAACCACAACGGAATCTCAGAACCGTCTGAGCTGCATACCTTGAAACAACTGGGCCTCAAGACCTTCTACTTGGACTACAAGAAATCGAAGCGAACGGACCAGCACGGCAACCAGTTCCGCTATCGGGCCAAAGTCAAAGACGTACACGATGCGCAGGTCGGACGTTGGGCATGGGATGTATTCCTTGTCAGTGGTCCGTAATTTTGCCTTCAAGGTCATCGCCAACTACAATGACTGGCACCCGCAACTCTCGGAGTTTGCGGGTGTTTCTCTGTGGACCCGAGACTGATACCCAATGCCGCACGCCAGATTCGACGACGCCGCCAGCGAAGCCCTCACAAACTGCGTAAAAGAAATCGAGAGTTCCACGGACGTCGAACTGGTGCTGATGGTCCGTTCACGCTCCGCCGTTTACCGGCACGCGGATTATTTGTTTGCAGCCATCATTTCCTTCCTCGGTTTGCTGTTTCTGCTCTTCTCGCCTTTTGATTTTCATCAATACTGGGTGGCGATTGATGTCGCGCTGCTATTCGTGATCGGCGTTTACCTGTCATCGCGTAGCCATGCGATTCGGCGACTGCTGACAACGAAAACGTTCCGCGAAGAGTCAGTGCGGACAAAAGCCGGCGCGATGTTTTATGAAGCAGGAATTGCCAATACCACCGCGGAGATGGGCCTGTTGGTTTATCTGTCATTGCTTGAGCAGCGACTTGAGTTGATTGCCGATCGAGGAGTTTTGAGAGGCGTCCCGGCGCTGGAGTGGAACGAGATCATGTTTGAGCTACACGCGATTGGCCGCGAACCGGATCCGAAAACTCTGCAAGCTGGAATGGAAAAACTCGGAACACTTCTGGCGCAACACCTTCCGGCCACCGGAGAGAACCCGAACGAACTGCCGGACGCGCCGCGCTTTGAGTTCAATTGATTACGAACAAAATGGCCAGCCTGTTAAGCCAAACAAATCAGAAGCGATCGACGAAATTACACGAAGTACGCGAGGTTAACCGCGCATTGGTTGGTGTGTTTTCCTGGATTGCGGTCGTTGCGGCTTTGATCTTTTTGACTGACGAGGCTTATGCCCGTGTTGGCGGCGGCCAATCGTATGGCGGCAAAGGCGGCGGCGGGAGCGGCGACGGCGATTCGGGAGCAATCATCTGGCTCATCTTCGAGCTGCTTCGTTTTCTTGTTTACCTGACCATCGAGTATCCGGCCATCGGTATTCCGCTCGACATTCTGGTCATCTGCGGTTTGGTTTACTACTTTTACAGGAAAGTGAATGGACCATCACAGACGGCGGTCTTGAAACTGGATACTCATGAAGCCGCACCTGCGGATGTGTCACGCCAGTTTGGACAGCTACGACGATTCGACCCGAATTTTTCCGAGATCGTCTTCATAGATTTTGTTTACGCCCTTTACGGAAAGGCACACGAGGCCCGTGGCCATGGCGAACAAGCGCTTGATCAGTTTTCCCCATATCTGAGCGAACATGCCCGCAAGAGCCTGCTTCAGCGCAATCCTCCAGCACTGAAAGAAGTGAAGGGAATAATCATCGGCGCGATGGTGGTCGAGGATGTGCGCGGACTCGAAACTCCGACTGTCAGAATCCATCTAAGTTTCGAAACGAATTACACCGAGGTGGTCGCCGACCAAAAGGGTGCGCGCGCCGAGACGACTTACTACGTTGAAGAGCAATGGGAACTGGAACGCAAGCGCGACGTGTTGTCACCGCCGCCGGCGACCGCTACGGCGCTCCATTGTCCGCGTTGCGGTGGGCCATTGCAGAAAGACACTGTAGGCGCGTGCGCATTCTGTGGCACGAGGATCGATACCGGCGAATTTCAATGGTACGTGCGTGAGATCGCGCTCCGGAATCGCGAGACCCGCGGTCCGCTGTTGACGTCAAACGTTCCGGAGATCGGCACGAATTACCCGAGCGTTGTGCAACCTGGATTTGACCAGCTGCGCGCTCAGTTTGAGAAAAACAATCCGAGTTTCAGTTGGGGGCCATTCCAGTCACGAGCCCATCTGATTTTCAATGAGCTTCAGGCCGCGTGGTCTACACTCGACTGGGAACGCGCCCGACCGCATGAGACCGACAATCTGTTTCAGATGCATCAATACTGGATTGAAGCCTACAAGCGTCAGCATCTGCGCAACGTCCTGGACCAGGCCACAGTCACAGCCATGCAGCCGGTCAAAATTAAGGAAGACGCTTTCTACAATTCGATCACACTTCGGATCGGAGGGCAGGGTTACGACTACACGGTTGACGAAAACGGGCGCGTCGTGGCCGGCTCGAAAACCAACTTGCGCCGGTGGAGCGAATACTGGACCTTTATTCGAAACCGCGCTGCGCCACCGTTTGCAGGCAAAGCGGATCTGAGCTGTCCAAACTGCGCGGCGCCCTTGAAAGTGAATAATGCGGGGGTTTGTCAATTCTGCGGTGGAAAGATAACCTCAGGTGAGTTTGATTGGGTGCTGTCACGGATTGAACAGGACGAATCTTACCGGGGCTGATGAGGAGTTTCGTGATTGTTCGTGCGGTTTCGTGGATGATCTCCACCAGGCTAACGTTCGATCAACGAAATCACATGAAGCTGCACGAAAAAAGAATGTAGACCCAGGTAAAGCCACTGACACGGGTACTAGCTGACATCCAATCAGCATTGGCGTACATCGAACGACGACCGATTAGGCCGCTAGTCGTATTGGCTTCTGACATGAATTCACTTATGGAGTTTTCCTTGAAACGCTACCTTCTCGTTCTTTTACTGCTTGCTTCTTTCTTTGCTCCCGCAGCCCAAATAGGCGCAGCGCCTTACGCATTTCCGCAGAAACCTCAGGACGCGCGATCACCACGAAACCCACCGTTAGCGACGCAAGCTCCGCTCGCTTCAGAACTCAAATTGGTCAACAAGGTGTTGCCCAACGGCCTCGAGATAATTGTGCTCGAAGATCATTCCGTCCCTCTCGTCACTGTTGAACTTGCGGTTCGGAATGGTTCCTACACGGAACCGCCGGAGTTGAATGGTCTATCGCATCTTTATGAGCACATGTTTTTCAAAGCGAACCGGGCCATAGTTACCGGCGAGGATTACACCAGGAGCATCGATGACCTCGGCATCACCTACAACGGCGAGACTAAGGAAGAACTCGTTAACTATTATTTCACCACCACCACACCTAACTTTCCGGTTGCCATGCGCTTTATGCGCGACTCCACCCGCTATCCCGGCTTCGACAATAGGTGGTACGAGTCGTATCGACTTTCAGACCCCGAACGCTTCCAGCGAATAAAAGACTTTGTCGAGCGTCAATTTGAACAGGAGCGGGAGGTAGTAATTGGAGAACTGGACCGGCATGAGTCGAACCCTTTCGGATTTCTCGGCCTCGAGATGAACAACCGACTCTTCTACAAGTTTCCCACCAGAAAGAATCCTGGCGGCACGAGAGCAACAGTCAGCAGCGCGACGACTGACATGATGCGAATCATCCAGAGCCGTTACTATGTGCCGAATAACTCCGCTATCGTCGTCACGGGCGACGTGACCCCCGCGGACGCTTTCAAAGTAGTCGAGGAATTGTTTGGAGACTGGGAACGTCGTGCGAAAGAACCGTTTGCGGAGTTTCCCCTGGTCGAACATCCACCGCTGCCGCGAAGCGATGCGGTAATCATCAAACAACCGGTGCAGAACGTCATCGTGAGCTTCGGCTGGCATGGACCATCCGTGGGCAAGGACGACGCTGCCACCTACGCGGCAGACGTCTTCTCCTTTATCCTGCGGCAACCGAATTCCCGCTTCCAGCGAGCGCTCGCCGATGCCGGACATGTAACGGGCGTTGGTCTCAACTACTACACTCAACGCAATGTTGGTCCGATCAATTTGATGGCCCAGACCACTCCCGAAAAGGCGCGCGCGGCGGTGCGGGCCATTTACCAGGAGGTTAACCATTTCGACGATCCAAACTATTTCACGGATGAAGAACTGGAGAGCGCGAAAGCCCTGCTCGAAGCGGACGACCTCTATTCGCGCGAGAAACTCTCAGAATATGCACACACGCTGAGCTTCTGGTGGGCCTCAACCGGGTTGCAATATTTCCGCGGATACCTCGGACGCTTGCGAGCCACTTCGCGCGCGGACATCAGCCGGTACATCAGGACCTATATTCAGAACAAGCCCCATGTGGGTCTGGCCTTGATGTCTGAAGAGTCGCTGAAACAGTCGGGGCTCACTACGGACGATCTTTTGGGCAATTCAAAACCGAGCGCAAAGGCCATGCGCGCACAGCCGCGTTAAGAGGGGTGGAGATTTGAGTATTAAGAAAAACCAACGGAACCGAGTGGGTGCATTCTTAGGCCGTCAGGGAATGGCCTTCGTTCTTTCGCTCCTGTTTCTTGCATCAATGCAGGTCGCAGGTGTGGCGCAGTCAACTGCAAACCAGACAGCGTCCGCCAGAGCGCGGGCAGAAGCAGCTCGCCTGGTTACCGAGTTTGAAGTAAACGGGCTGAAGGTCCTGGTGAAGCGACGCGAGAGCAGTCAAACGGTTGTGGCAGGATTATTTGTGCGTGGTGGCGCGAGCAATGTAACCGCGGAAAACGCGGGCGTCGAAGCGCTAATGCTCGACGTAGCCACCGAAGCCTCAGCTGGATTCCCACGAGAGCGCATGCGTCGGGAATTATCACGCACCGGCACGAACATCAGCTATGGCATTAACTACGACTACTCAGTGCTTACTCTGGGGAGCACCAAACGGCATTTTGATCGCTCGTGGGAAATTTTCGCTGACGCCGTACTGCATCCGAGTTTCGCGCCGGAAGATTTCGCGCGGGTGAAGAATCGAATTCTGGTTGGACTCAGCGGCGCCGAGGATGTGCCTGACGCATACCTTCAGGTTTTGCAATCGCGGATTGCTTACAAAGGCCATCCTTATTTGAACGACCCGCACGGCAGCGTAAGTTCAGTCAGTCGACTGACCATTGAGGACGTTAAAAAGTTTCACCAAAATCTTTTGCAAACATCGCGCTTGCTGCTGGTGGTAGTAGGCGATATTGATCCGCAGCAGGTGCGCCGAAAGGTGGAAGCCACCCTTGGCACATTGCCACGCGGTAATTATCAACCGTCGCCGCCACCGGCGCTCGCGTTTAGCGCGCAGACTGTAGACGTTAGCACCCGAAGCTTGCCAACCAACTATGTGCAGGGAGTTTTTGCCGCGCCGCCGCTAAATGCGCCCGACATATACCCGATGCGAATTGCCGCGTCGATTCTGCAGGGGCGTGTGTTCGTCGAAGTTAGGGTGAGGCGCAACCTTTCGTACGCTCCCGACGCTTTTCTCGGCAGCCAGGCCGCGAACATTGGCGGCATTTATGTTACGGCGGTCGATGCGAATCAGGCAGTGAAGGTAATGCTGAATGAGATCACGCGCCTGCAAAATGAACCGGTTTCACTTCAGGAATTGCAAGCGAATGCCCAGCAGTTTCTGACCAAGCATTACCTCGGTCAGGAAACTAACGCGGCCCAAGCCGGAGACCTGGCGCAATATGAACTACTTGGCGGCGGGTGGCGTAATTCGGCTGAATTCCTCGGTCGCCTCGGCTCAGTCACGCCGGAAGATATCAAGAGAGTGGCTAACACTTACATGCGAAACCTTCGCTTTGTAGTACTGGGAAATCCGCAGAGCGTCGACGTGCGCGTGTTTACTGGACAAGCCGGCGGGTAGGGGCAGCCTGCAGACGGCATTGATTAGTTTCGGGGCATCGCGGCTTGCCGCCTCCCAGTGCGGTGAGGCTTGCCTCACCGTCAAGCCTCTAAGGAATTTAATTCCGAGGCTGCGCCTGGGAATTACCTTCTCCACTTGATCCGGTTTAGATCCATCAAGAGCGGTTCGTCCTCCTGCGGCTTTCCATTCCAGCAACGGACGCTTGACCAACGATAATCCTCCGCTCGTTCTACCAATCCAGCGCGCACGGGATTTTGGTGTGTGTAGTGCACCCGTTCCATTAGCATCTTTCAGTGAGCAACAAACGAGTATTCGGATGATGGTCCCAAAGAGAATAGCGATAGTTATTTCTCCGGCTCTCCCTATTCAGTTTCATCAGCGAGCTCTCGTAGCCATTTAGCTTTAAATAATCAATCACGCGACGGCTAATGATTCCGTTGATGAAGCGAAGTGTTTCTTTCGAGGATCGGGTCGAGTCTGTAACCGCGTGAAGATGATCCGGGATGATGGTGCGTAAGCATACAGTGCAAACCCGGCGGAGTTGCGAGCTTCATTTAACGCCGCACAGGTAACTATCTTGATTGCGTCAGTTTGGAAAACAGGAAGTCTGTTTCTAGCAACTGAAGTCAGGTAATAGCCAGGCGAATCTCGGGAAATGAGGTGCACGAGGTAGCCTTACCATCCACCTCGATAAAATTCCATGGGGGCTCGGATTAAACAGTAGACCGGGAGTTACCAGATCTCTTGTTTGCGAGGCGTAGCCTCGGAAAAGAACTAAAAGCTGACGGTGAGGTAAGCCTCACCGCACTGTGCGGCGGCAAGCCGCGAAAGCAGTGGGCAGTGGAAAGAGCTACTCAGCAGACGATCAATAGGAAGCAACTTCACGTATTGCCACTGCCCACTGCCCACTGCCCACTGCCCACTGATTCACTGATTCACTGATTAAGCGTTTCACTCAACAGCTTCTTATACAGCTTCACATCGAGATGGCGAAGAATCTTCGCTTCGCTGAGCGCCCGCGGTTCGTTTCCACTTTCAAAATAGGCGATCGCGAGGTTGTAATGAGCTTCGGCGCTAGCGGGATTCAAGCTCGCCGCGCGCTCGTATGACGCGATAGCTTCCGGCATGCGTCCAGCGTGGTAATAGGCATCGCCAAGCTTGTTGTGGATCTCTTCTGATTCGGGCTGCAGCTCAAGCGCATGCTGATAGGCGCGAATGCCTTCTTCAGCCTTCCCCTGTTTGACCTTGCAATAACCTACCTGCACCCACGCGTCAGCGCGCGCCGGATTTCTGTTTGCAGCAGTCTCAAAGTAGCCCACCGCGTTATCGTAGTTACCGAGCCAAAGCGACTCGAGCCCAGTACGGTATGACGAATCCGCCGGATCGCCTCCCCTACCTTTAGGCGCGAGGGCCGACAGCGGTCGCATCAGGCCGGGACGCAGTTTCTCCACTCGCGCTGCCGCAATCGCCAGATTAATGTTCTGCCCGTTCGTGACCTTGACCGTGACGACGCCCACCACCTGGCCTTTGAGATTGAATACCGGACTGCCGCTATTGCCATGCGAGATTGGCGCTGTGATCTGAATGATCCGGCCAACGTTGGGAACTTCGCGTACAGCGGAGACAATCCCATCGCTGATCGAGCCTTCGAGTTTTAGTGGATTGCCAATCACAAAAATGGTTTCGCCCTCATCAGGAAGCGCCGTGGCAAGTTCACTCGAACGCGCGCGCTCCGGTGGCGTAACCACGCTCAGCAATGCGAGATCGCCTTCTTCGTCAATGGCGATCGTTCCTGAGACAGGAAAGATCTTTCCCTTGCCGTCGAGCGTTTTGATTTCGCAACGCTTTGCGCCGCGCACGACATGAAGATTTGTGACGACCTGTCCGGGGCGCAGGAAAAAACCACTGCCGGTCATCAACGCCTCGCCCTGCGCATCGTAGGTTGCTATTGCAACCACGTTGGGTTTGAGTCGCCTGACCAATTCAGGAAGGGTTTCCTGTGCAAAGGTTTGTTTGACGGAGAAGAGACTGATAGCTATCAGCAGCAACTGGGGGAAGATGCGTTTGTTCATAGCCTTAAGTTGTAACTGCCTGACCGGCGTTCTTTGTTGGAAACCGAAGCTCGGTGCTTCGGGATTTTCGTGGAGAGTGCGACTGTCGGGGAGTCGGACCGGGCCGTCTGGCGGAATGTCCGCTCGGCGCCTGCCGCGCATATTACCTCACGAGAAGGTAGGCGGGATAGGAATTTCTAACATCGGTGTATCAGCTTTCCTCGGGCCGGCGTGACCAAACCCGGATCCGTTGGAGTTGGAAGTGGCACGGGCGTCACGCCCGTGAATCACGCGCAAGATGCGCGTACCACGCTACCTGCTAGGTGAAAAGCAAAGGCCGCACTCCCTTGAGCGCGGCCTTTGTTCTGTTGTCTCAGCTGTACTCGGGCAGCCGTTTAATGTGGTGCCGGTTCTTTCCGGATCTACCTGTTGACCGTGCCGACGACGGTGCCACGGGGCATCGACAGTTCGTCCTCGAGTGTAATGAAGAGACCGAAGTCCCGCAGAGTCGTCTCGGATTTGATCTCGGCCTCGTTACGACGGCCTGTGTTCACGACCTGTCCGAGTTTGACATACTTGTTGTCACTTGAGACGGCCCAAACCACGTAGACCTTGCCGCCGGGCGATTCCTTCAGCTCGTGGAAGCGGGCCGTGACGGTCGTCGGGCCGTCGTTGCGCGGCTCGATGTTGAAGTTGACCCGTGAGCCCGTTAGCTCACCCGAAAGGTTAACTTTCAACTGCGTGTCGTCGCCCTTCTTATATGACGGAATGTTTAGCATCGGTACGCTATAGGACGTCGTAGGTGTTACTCCTGAAGTCGAGGTTGCCGCTACTTTCTCACCGATTGGATGCATTGTGTGCGGGATGACGGCGAACCCTTCGGGCACCGAGCTTCTGAAGAGAACCGCTGTGTTCGGATCATAAGCCGTGAGACCGGCCTCCGGCGAAGCTATTAACATGAACTTATCCATCGGCGTGACCGTGGTAAATGTGCCAACACCATCGGTAAGCGCGATCGGGCCCAGCAGGGTTGTCGCCCCGCTCGGATCGACAGCATAGAGATTTAACCCAGTCGCGTCTTTCGGTACACCGGTCAAGTTGAGTTTGATTCTTGTTCCATTGTCATCACGCAGGATGGTGGCAACTCCAGTTGCGCCGGCCATGCCCACAGGATTCAAGTTTACCGTGACTTCTTTTTTCACCGGATACTCGATCACGGTAAAAGTGCCGTCCGGGTGCTGCACTGTTTTGGTTACGGTGGTTGGTGTTTGGGTAACTGTTGTCGTTGTGGTTTGTGCGGATACCAATGCGGCCGATGACATCATCAGCGCAACCGCCATAATTGAAATTCGTTTATGCATACTTCAGCCTTGCTCCTTCTGATTTAAGTCCCGATTAAGTTGTTGCGGGGGAATTAATAGGTTTGTCAGGGATGTAGTGGCAATGAGCATGCCGCCGGAGCAATTAGACAAGCCAAAGGACTTATGGGTAGTTTTAGAGATTATCCCTGGCTAATAAGTGAAGAGCGAAGCAGAACGGTACAGCTCTGTACGTAAATTCAGCGGACAATCCGAATTCCAGGAAGGTGTCAGAGCCTGCGTCCTGCCGCCGACTCCTCAATCAACTTGTTCAGGCGCTTCATCCGCGTTTCATCCAGCTTCGCGCTGACGATCCACCAATTGATTACTTTGCGGTACGACGGAGGCTGCGCTTGAAAGAATTTCCAGGCGCCCTTGTTTCGCTTTAGCATACCTGCGTACGGCTCAATCAGTTCCGCTCTACGTTGTTCATAGGCATATATGCCCGACCGGTCCTGTTTGCGTGCGTCAAACGCTTTGAGTCCCGCAGGCTGCATTAGCTTCTCTTTGCGTAGATCGCCGGCGCGTTTTGTGTTTATCGCACTCCAGATGCTGGTAGACCTGCGCGGAGAGAAACGGATCTTGTAGCTGTCTTCATCAATGCGTTTCCTGACCCCGTCAATCCAGCCGAAGCACAACGCCTGATCGACTGACTCGGGCCAGGTAATGCTTGGTTTGCCGCTGGGCTTTTTGTAGAAGCCGACCCACAACTCTTTTTCAGTCGCGTGATGCGCCGTCAGCCACTTACGAAAGGCGGCGGGTGTCTTGAAGAATTTGGGAGTCATGAGCGAGAGGCCATAGGTCTTAAACTGTTTGACGAGCGCCTTCGCGGAGAAGCGCACAGACATCTTCAACAATCTGCTTCAACGTATCGCTGGTCAGTCTGCCGACCGGGGTCGCGATCAACTTGTTATTAGCGGTAAACAACTTCGAGGGTCGAGCATAACTAACTACTCTGAGCGAGCCGGAACTGAAGTTATCGCTCGTCAGATTTATTGAGCGGGGATCCGAATAAGGATTGCTGGTGACCTGACACAGTACCCAATCATTCGCATGAGCCTACGCCAAAACCACAGCGGGTCGAAGTTTCGCCTGGGAGAGGTCAGAAAACGGGAAGGGAACCAGGATTACTGAGCCGGCTGAAGGTGCGCCCATGCTTCGTCTTCCTCCGGTCGGTTCCAATCTTCAGCAAGTGATTCCTCACTTAATAGAGCAGTGGTTGGAATACCAGCGGTAGGCTCGTCTTCAAGAATGGTTACAAGTGCCCGACGAGCTTCTGACAGTTCGACTGGTTCAAGCAACAGCACCTTGCCATCGGGTTCGATAATAGCTTCGACTGTTTGGATCATGATCTACCACCTCACCGCTCATTCTCCGCGTATTCGTCAGCAGGCGCAAGAGCGAGGTTTCTTCTTGAGAAGGCGTCGGAAGTCTCCGGTGAAAAGAGATCGAGGAAACTAGCCTTAGCAACCTTTCAGATTCCAGAACCCCATCAATACCGATACAGCTGAGCTATTGCATCGGCTACATCGGCGACTTGCGGGAGGATTACGTCTTCGAGTTGCGGAGCATAAGCGACGAAGGTGTCCATGGCGGCCACACGCCTCACCGGCGCATCGAGATGTTCAAAGAGTTCGTCTGAAATGCGCGCGGCGATCTCAGCGCCGTAACCAAACGAAAGCGAATCCTCATGGGCCACGATCACGCGATTGGTTTTCTTAACCGTCTCAACGATTGCATTCCAGTCGTAAGGTTGCAGACTGCGCAGGTCAACAATTTCCACGCTGATGCCCTGTTGTTCGGCTTGCCTGGCGGCGACGATCGAACGCTGTACCAACGCGCCGTAAGTGACGATCGAAAGATTCGTACCCTCGCGGACGGTTTTTGCCTTACCGAAAGGAATCATGAAATCGTCCGGTGGATACTGCGACTTGTTATAGGCCTGGCGATATAGGTGCTTGTGTTCAAGAAAGAGGACCGGATCGTCGCAACGAATCGCCGTCCGCAACAGACCATTCGCGTCGAGTGCGTTTGAGGGATAGATAACCCTGAGGCCGGGTATCTGCGTAAAAGTTGAAACGCCCGACTGCGAATGATAGACCGCGCCGCCTTTCAAATAGCCGCCTACCGGAACGCGCATCACGACCGGCGCCTTCCAATCGTTCGCCGAGCGCCAGCGCATCACCGCCAGTTCATTGCGAATCTGGTGCATCGCCGGCCAGATGTAATCGAAGAATTGAATCTCAACTACCGGCTTGAGTCCGCGCGTGGCCATGCCGATAGCGCGGCCGACGATATTCGCTTCGGCGAGGGGAGAATTGAAGACCCGCGCACCACCGAATTTTCGCTGCAGGTTGGCAGTGACTTTAAACACCCCGCCCTTGCCCTTCACCTTTTCCAGCGATTCCTCGCGCGAACAATCCGCCACGTCCTCGCCAAACACAACGATGCGCGGATCGCGTTCCATTTCTATGTGCAGACAACGATTGATCAAGTCGACCATCGTGCCGGCGTTGCCGGACAGTTCGGCGCCTTCCTCAGTGTCAAACGCTTTTGAAGTGGGATCGACATCCGGCGAGTAAACGTAAAGCTTTGCGGTTTCGGGCGCCGGCTGAGGACTGGCGAGTGCCTGATCAGCAGCTTCATTTACGAGTGCGTCGACGGCGTCCTTGACCTTTTGCAGTCCTTCATCGTCGACGATTTTTTCTTCAATCAGCAGTTGGCCGAAACGCTTTACTGGATCGCGTTCGGCGTCTGCCAGGCGTTCTTCCTCAGGCCGGTAAAGCTTTTCATCGTCTGACAGGGAATGCGAGTACGGCCGAATGACCTTAGCGTGGATCAGAGAGGGTCCACGGCGCGAGCGGCAGTACTGCACCGCGCGGTGCATGGTGTCGAGAGACTCCAGCATGTTTGTGCCATCGCATCTTTGCAAATAAAGATTCGGGAATTTCTCGATCAATCTGGAAACGTCGCCGCCGGCGGTTTGTACTTCAACCGGAACGCTGATCGCATAGCCATTGTCTTCGATCAGAAAGAGGACTGGGAGCTTGAGATTGCAGGCAGTATTCAGTGCCTCCCAGAATTCGCCTTCGCTCGATGTGCCGTCGCCGATTGAAACGTAAACCACTTCGTCCTTGCGAAAGTTTGACGCTCGACCCCTGAGTTCCTTGATCAACTTGAAACGGTAGGCGGCTTCCGCACAGCCGACGGCCTGCAGCAACTGCGTACCGGTCGGAGACGACTGGGAAACGATGTTCAGTTTCTTATGCCCCCAATGCGAAGGCATTTGGCGACCATGTGAATTCGGATCCGCCTCGGCGCCAACGGCCGACAGCAGTTGCTCGAGCGGCGTCATTCCCAGCTGGAGGCAGAGCGCGCGATCCCGATAGTAAGGATAAAACCAATCAGAACCGGGCCTCATGAGCTTTCCGGCTGCGACCAGGATCGCTTCATGGCCCGCGCCGCTGATCTGAAAGAAGATCTTGTTCTGATTTTTTAGCTGGATCTCTTTGTCGTCAAGTTTTCGCGAGAGATACATCGTCCGGTAAAGTTCGACCATCTCCTCACGCGACAATCTGGGACGCTCGCGTTTAGCTCCTTGCGCTTTGGGCTGATTGGAGCGCAGCGGTTGATCAACGCGCGGCCGATTAGCACGAGAGGGCTTCGGCTCACGCAGCGGTCGGGTCACGGGTTCAATTGTTGGTTTCTGAACGGGTACCGGTTCCGGTTTGGCTTCAACCGGTGCTGTAGGTTTTGGAGCAGGCCGCGGCACTAACCGCGAGGTGATTAACAATCCGCGTTTCTTCTCTTGAGCGGCAGCCTTTTCCCTGGCCTCTGCGGCCTGGGCTTCAGCTTGTGCTTTCGGTACAAGTTTTAGGACTTTTAGATCGCTCATAATTTTTTACACGCGGTAGGACAGGCATTCGTGCCTGTCCTTCGAGCAGTTCAGAGGTCAACCTTCAGGTTGCAGCCGATTAAACACACGCTAAAGCTGAACTGCGGGTCAGAAGTCCGTCAGCGTCTCCCGGTACTCCTCGGCCATTGATGGATGACCGTGACGGGTAGCCGCAACGATCCCGCGCTGATAGGTCTCGCTGGCTTTTTCCCTTTGATCGACCTTCTCGTAGGCGCGCGCCAGCATGCCGAAGGCGTTGCCTTCATCGTCTGCAATCGCCAGATAACGTTCCAGGGTTTCGATCATCTCCGCAACCTGGCCGGCCTTCTCATACTCTTTAGCAAGGCCAAACAGAATGTTGCTGTTAACGGGATCGTTTACCAGCATTTGCTTGAAGATGTCGATTCGTGAAGTCATAAAGAAAGTAATCAGCAAACAGCAAACAGCAAACAGTCAAGCACGAAGCGAGCACTCAGCTTAATGGCCGATTCCGGCTGATTGCTGTTTACTTCGTTCCTATTTCCCGATCAGCAACTTCGCAATCGTCTGCAACTGCATGTTTGACGTTCCCTCGTAGATCGCACCGATCTTCGAGTCGCGCCAGAATTTTTCTACCGGATAATCCTTCACGTAACCGTAGCCGCCGTAGAGTTCAATTGCCAGCGAACTAATTCTTTCGGCGGCGCGCGATGAATAGAGCTTGGCCATCGCCGCCTCTTTGACGAAATTCATGCCCGCATCTTTCATGCGCGCCGCGTTGTAAACCATCAAACGCGCTGCTTCGAGCTCGGTGGCCATTTCGGCGAGCTGAAACTGAACACCCTGAAACTGATTAATCGACTTGCCAAACTGCTGGCGTTCGCCTGTGTAGGCAATCGCGGCGTCGAGTGCACCACGTGCAATTCCGATCATCTGCGCACCGATGCCAATCCGGCCTTCGTTCAAAGTCTCGATCGAAGTCTTGTAACCCTTGCCAACTTCGCCCAGCACGTTCTCTTTGGGAACTTTGCAATCGGCCAGAATCAACTCCGTAGTCGATGAGGCACGAATGCCGAGTTTGTTCTCTTTCTTGCCGACGGAAAAGCCTTCGAAAGTTTTCTCTACGATGAAGGCGGTGATTCCGCGATAACCAGCTTCCGGATTCGCGTTGGCAAACAACACAAAAATTTCCGCTTCGTTCCCATTTGTGATCCAGAGTTTCTGTCCGTTGAGCAAATAGTGATCGCCTTTGTCCACCGCGCGAGTCTGCATCGCAAAGGCGTCCGATCCCGAGCTGGCTTCGCTCAACGCATAAGCCCCGACGCTCTCGGCCGCCAGCCTCGTGAGATATTTCTTCCTTTGCTCGTCGTTCCCCCAGCGAATGAAGGCGTTGTTGACTAATGTGTTTTGCACGTCAACGAAGACGCCAACGGAGGCGTCAACCCGGGAAAGCTCTTCTACTGCGAGGATCGCGGTGAAGAATGAACCGCCGGCGCCGCCAAACTCTTCCGGAGTTTCGATGCCCATCAACCCCAGTTCGAAACATTGTTTGATGAGCGCCGGATCGAGTTTGCCCTGCTCGTCCATCTGTTCGACGCGCGGCCGGAGCTCACCTTCAGCAAACTCGCGTACGCTCGAGCGAAACATCTGCTCGTCTTCGGAAAGGGTCGTCAACGGACGACCTGCAAGCTGCTCAATGGCTGTTTGAGATTGACTCATCTTTACCTAATCTGGTCCTGAAATTTTCGGCTGGAAACACGAGATAGCATCATAATCAACGCAAAAGTAAAAAGGCAAAAGCTGGTTGCGGTCCCGCTCGTCACGAGTGCAAAGCAGGCATGCCACAATCTGAGCTAATCTCTGCACAGAGGAGGGCTGGGGCGACACGCGAGTCGCTTCAATTGCCGAAATCAATTGAGCGTGTGATACCTTGCTTTTCCTGCAGCCAGGGAACGAGGATTAGAGCCGTTTGGAAAAAGTCGTCCAGGAAATTCCGGAGAAGACTGCTCAGCAGGGCAGCGACAAGGCCAGAAACAGAAAACTGGCCCGCTTCGGAATTATCTTTGGAATTCTGGGCCTCATACTCTTTGCCTACTTTGTCCGGAAAGCCGGCGTCACTCAGATCCTGGAGGGTATCAAGCGACTGGGTTTCGGGTTTCTGCTTGTCCTCGCAATTTCATCCACTCGTCACATGGTGCGTGCGCTCGCCTGGACCAAGTGCTTTGAAGCGCCCTATAGCCTGAAGTTTCGGCATGCCCTTGAAGCGAGGTTGATGGGCGATGCAGTGGGGAACATTGTTCCGTTAGCCAGCGCGGCCGTTTCCGAACCCTCCAAAGCAGCTTTTGTAACCAACCGCGTGCCGCTGCTGGCCAGCCTATCAGCGATCGCCCTCGAGAATATTTTTTACAGCATGTCGGTAGTGCTGTTTATCTTCTCGGGAACGACTGCGCTGCTGCTAACTGTGTCGCTCCCAAAAGGATTGCATTACGCAAGCATTGCGGCACTTGTAATAACGGTTGGGATTGTGCCCCTTGGTTACCTTGTACTTCGCAAACGAGTTAAGTTTTTGAGTGGTGCGATGTCCTTCTTGTTTGGCAGGGGAATCGCACGCGCCTGGATGGAAAAAGGACTCCCGGGAGCCAGAGCCCTGGAGGACCGGATCTACAGTTTTTACGAGGGGAACGGAAACAAGTGCATCGCGATCTTCCTGCTCGAGCTTTGCTTCCATGCAGCAGGAGTCACTGAGATTTATGTGACTCTCTGGTTCATAAGCGATCTGGTTGCGCCCACGCTACTGACGGCGTTCATATTGGAATCCGTCAACCGGGTCATCGTGGTGGTATTTAAGTTCATGCCGTTTCGGCTCGGTATCGACGAAGCTGGGACTGGGAAGATTTCGGAAGTGCTCGGGTTCTCTGACAACATCGGCGTCACCCTGGCGATAGTACGAAAAGGGCGCGACTTGTTTTGGACTGCGGTTGGGATGGGGTTGATCGTGCGCCGTGGCTTCTCACTGAAAAAACTAGGCAAGGTTAACGACGAGGCTGCGTTAGCAGGCGGCAGCGTAAAGCCTGGGGCGTGAGCCCCCGGTCGCCGCAAACAAAGGGTTCGAAGCCTGCGAAGCAGGCGACAGCAGAGTACCAAATTGGCGCTTGTCTCAAAACTCAACCCGCTGCCGCCCGTTACACGGGCTGTGCTCCTCTTCCTTAGTTTCCTGGGGATCACGCCCCTGGCTTTATGCTGTCGCCCGCCTACGCGGGCTGCGCTATGCATGCTCCTGTTGAGTTTTGCGGTCTACGCCCAAACATCCGAGCCGCTGGCGCGTAAGTTTGACGAGTTTGGCGACATCCAAGCTTCCGAACTGATTGCCCGACTCGACAACCTCGCGATCCAGTTGCAAAACGAACCGATGGCCCGCGGCTTTCTGATTGTTTATCGTGAACGGCGCGATATGCCCGGCTTGAGTAATCGGTATGCCCATCGGATGAAAGACTATCTTGTCAACACGCGCGGTCTGGCGTCGGAGCGTGTCGCGACGGTTGATGGCGGCATCGCCGGTTGTCTAACTCAGGAGCTTTGGATTGTTTCACCCGGAGGCGCGCCGAAACCCCGGCCGGATGCGTATTTCGATGGTTATCAACCTTCCGCATACAAGTTCGACGAGCATAACTACAGCTCCCCAAACGGACCTGATGGACTTATTTACTGGCGGGAGCCGCCGGATGAATTGCCGGCCTATCTTGAAGCCTTCGCAATTGAGTTGCGAAAAAATCCGACGTCCTACGGTTACCTGATTGCTTATCGCAGCGCCAAACGAGATCGTCCTGCGGTGGCGCGAACGATGCTGAAGACCGAGAGGAATTTCCTGATAAAGAAGTTGGGCGTCAAACCGTCGCAGATAAAAGTGATCGATGGAGGAACGCGGGAGTGGCGCACAATGGAACTATGGATCACTAAATCAATCGCCGACGTTCCAATAATTACTTCTTACCGCTATGTGCCGCGCCGAAGGCGTCGATGATTCAAGGTCTGATCAATATTTGTAACCCAGTGCGTTACAGACTATTCGTAGGCAAGTGCACTCACTGGATCGAGACCGGAAGCGCGCACCGCGGGATATAGTGCGCCAAAAGCTCCCCCCAACATTCCGATTGCTGCCGCAGTGAGGGCCCAGTTCCAGCTAAACTCAAAATAGAGTCCATAAAACTTTTGAATCAAGTAACCGGCCAGAAACGAAAGTGCAAAGCCGGCCACCAGCCCAACCGCGCTAATCAAGAGCGCTTCCGATTCGATGATAAAAACGATGTAGCGGCGCGATGCGCCCATCGCTTTGAGGATTCCAATTTCTCGCGTGCGCTCCGTGATAGTCGTATACATCGCCAACATCACGACGAGAGCACTGACCACCGCAGCTAATCCCACCAGCACGCGCAGGAAAATTCCGAGGTAGGGAATGCTCTTTTCCAAACCAGAAAACACTTCGTCGGTAAACTGTATTTTGTTACCCGGAAGGTCATGATCAATTTTTTTCGCGATATCTACTTTGTTTGCGCCTTCACGGATCTTCACCAGGATGTAGGTGCACTTACCCGGCGACTCAAGCGACTCCTGCAAGCCTGCAAGCGTTGTCTTCACCCGCGCCGTTGATTCAGGAGAGTAGATCCCCACCACTCGATACGGTCGATCACCAAGCAGCTTGAGAGATGTTCCCACCGTCAGTTGATTGTTTCGCGCTTTGGTCGTATCGATAATTATCTCGTCGTTTGCCTGTGGAGCGCGCCCGCTATCTATTTGTAAACCGTTGACTCGGGCGTAATGGTCCCATTCCACGCCTTCAATTCGTTCGAAGCCAAATCCCCGATTGCCCTGCAAAACGTAAACTACGACCGGCATCGCATCTTCAACTCCGTCGACCTGCTTCAGCAACTCAACATACCTGGTGCTTAAATTCGCGGTGGAGCCGGTCAACTGCATGCCACCCGGCCGCGTAAAAAGAATTTCCGCGCGCACGTTTGCAGCGCGGCGCTGAAGGTCCTCAGACATTCCACGCGCCAGTCCGGTAAAAAGCATCACCAGGCAAACGCCCAGCGCCACGCCCGCCACACTGACGAGTGTGCGGATCGGTCGCTGGCGAATGTTGGAAACAACGAGATTGTCCATACAAGGCGTAACGATAAAGTATTTTGCGTAATGGTACCACCGGCGGAATGTTCGACCACCCTTCAACCAACACCGACTGACTCAGATCCAGCGTCAACGCGCACCGAAGGTGCGGCAGAAGGTAGCCAGTGGCGAGCGAAGCGCGGCCACTGGGGAACCGGGAAACACAAGCGCGCCCCCGAGGGCGCAGGGAGGCTTCAGACGCACCCACTGACTCAGATCCAGCGTCAACGCGCACCGACCCGATTGGATCCAGCGTCAACGCGCACCGAAGGTGCGGCAGAAGGTAGCCAGTGGCGAGCGAAGCGCGGCCACTGGGACTCAAGGAAATACGAACGCGCCCCCGAGGGGCGCAGGGAGGCTTCAGACGCACCGGCTGTCGCAATAAACTCCTGAGGCCGGCAATTTCCCCGCGCCCCTAACAGGGCGCCACCTAATAACACTGTGTACCAGTGGCCGCGCGCTGCGCGCTTGCCACTGGCTACCCTCTGCTGCACCTGCGGTGCTCGATGAACCCGTGCTGCACCTGCGGTGCTCGATGAACCCGTGCTGCACCTGCGGTGCTCGATGAACGATCCATTCGCCACGCTCTTGATCGTAGCGTGTCCAGGTCTGAACCGGGTGGAAGAATCCTCACCGTTTTGAGTACGATACCAGCTCGAATAAGGGGGAACACTCGTCAGGTGCAAGCTACTACCATTCAATACCGGCATTGGACCGTTATCCTCCCGCTCACACTGCTAATCTTTATCGGCCTGGGATTTCGGCTTAACCGTCTGGACGCGATCGGGTTTGCTGAAGACGAAGTCAACAAGGTGGATGCAATAGAGGCTTACTCGCGCGGTGACATTACCGTAAACGCCGAACATCCAATGCTGATGAAGGCGTTGATGTACATTTCTACGCGGACAGCACCAGTGGGCGGTTCGAATGTCTTCAGCGATGAAATTGCTTTCCGTCTGCCTAACGCCGTATTCGGTGCGTTGACAGTGATTCCGCTCTTCCTGCTGACCGCTGCATTTTTTGATCGTTGGACCGGACTTTTCGCTGCGGGATTCTGGGCGGTCGGAGTTAACGCTATCACCATTAACCGCGTCGGCAAGGAAGATACGCTGCTCGTATTCTTCATGCTCTTCGGATTTTATTTTTACCTCAGAGCGAAACAAACTAGCACTCGATATTTGAAAACGCGCGGACGGAATTATTTGCTGAGCGGGATTTCCTTTGGGCTCATGCTCGCCTCGAAATATTTCCCAAACTACCTTGGTCTGAATGCGCTTTACCATCACTTCTTCCACGTGCGGCAAAAGGAAGCTGGTGAGCCGCCGGGGAAAACCTCAAACGTGTTCTACATCGCGCTAGTGGTGGCGTTTCTGGTTGCAAATCCTCCGGTGCTGCTACCGCAGGTTTGGACCTACCTCAACGCTTATATGGGCGAGAAGTTGTTGGTACATTCGGGCTACCTCTTTGCCGACCATTTGTACATCAATCAAGTTTCCAGCACCCCGTTCGGCACGCCTCTCTACTTCTATTTGGTTTTTATGGCGATCAAGATTCCCCTGCTGGTTCTGGGCGCCTTTCTTGTCGGGCTGATCGTTTCAATCAAGCGCCGCGCCCACCCAGGGCATGCTTTTGCCCTCTTCATGTTCCTGCTGTGGATAGTGCCGTATTCGTTGATTGGTGCGAAGTGGTTGCGCTACACGCTTTCGCTAATGCCGTTTGTTTACATGCTGGCAGCAATTGGTTCGATTGAGCTAATCAGATTTATCAACGGGCGTTTGAAATTTCCGCAACAGGGCCGGGCAGTGGTCTCTGCAATTCTTGTAGTGATATTTCTGGGCCTGCCGGCGTTAAGCGCTTACTCCGCCGGCCCACATCATGCGCTTTACACCAATGCGCTTGGCCGGAATCACATTGGCTACTTTTTTCCGCACGATGAGTTTTATGACGATCGCCTGCGGGAAGCGATTTTGTTTATTTGCCGCAATGCTCCGCAGGGTGCGATTATTGCGCACGAAACGCCGGCAGTGACCCGTTACTATCTGCGCCGGTTTGACCGAACAGATCTGGATTCCCGCGCCATCTCCGAACCGGAGTTCAACGTGGCAAACCTTTCCGGGCCTGCCTACATTATTATTCAGCGAGGCAGGACGTATTTTGAGAACCGCGACAAGATTAGTTTCGTGCAAAGTCAATTTCGGAAGGTGCACGAGGAGAAGGTCAACGGACAAATCGCGGCGGAAGTTTTCGTAAATGAAGCCCCGTGATCTGGTGTTAAGGCAAGTCTCTGTGCGCCCTCTGTGTTCTCTGTGCCTCTGTGGTGAATCTTTGTAACCAACCGTTCACCACAGAGACACAGAGAACACGGAGGAAGCACAGAGGATCGAAGACAAAGAAAACTGAAAGACGGAACATTGACCAGATGAGAACAACAATCAAACGCACTCTCGTTACTTTTGCGCTGTTGGTCGTCGTTGCGGTCGCATTCCTCGCGCAGACAAGTGAGAGCGCTTCCCAGCGCGTTCAGATTACCGTGCTCGGGACCACCGACCTTCACGGCAATATCCTTCCCGTCGATTACTACACCGACAAACCTGACAACCGCGGGCTGGCGAAGATTGCCACGCTGATCAAGCGCGTACGACAGGAGAATCAAAATGTAGTGTTGATAGATTCCGGCGATACGATCCAGGGGACGCCGCTTGCTTACTATCACAACAAGAAAAACAACCAGCCGCCGCATCCGATGATGGTGGCGATGAACGCGCTTAGTTACGACGCGATGGCAGTCGGCAATCATGAATACAACTTCGGCCTGAAGGTGCTGGAGAAAGCTCGCAGCGAAGCAAAGTTTCCCTGGTTGTCCGCCAACACCTACAACAAAGGAACAAACAAGACACACTATCAGCCATACATCGTGAAGGAGATTGCCGGCGTGCGGGTGGGAATTTTGGGATTGACCACGCCCGGGGTTCCGACCTGGGAAAATGCGCCAAACTATGCCGGGCTCGCGTTTCATCAACCTCTCCTTGAGGCAAAGAAATGGGTGCCGGTGCTGCGTGGCAAAGAACGCGCGGACGTTGTGATCATCGCCATGCACATGGGAATTGAAGAGGACTTGCGCACTGGTGAACTAAATCCAGGTCAGGTGCCAAATGAGAACCAGGCAGTGGCAATCGCCCGGCTAGTTCCGGGCATCGACCTCATTTTTATGGGCCACACGCATCGCGAGATTCCATCACTGACAGTCAACGGCGTGATGTTAACGCAGGCAAACCACTGGGGTCGTCATCTGGCCCGCGCCGATCTATATCTGGAGAAAGTGGGTCCACGCTGGCGCGTTTATGCGCGCGGTACGCGAACGCTCCCGGTTGACGACAAAGTGATTGCGGACGAAGAAGTGGCAAAGCTTGCCGAGCCGTACAATCGCGAAACGCAGGCCTGGCTCTCGCGGACCATCGGAAGTTCCAGCAAAGAACTAAAAGCTACTGAAGCGCGTTTTCGCGACACCGCGATCCTGGATCTGATTCAACGCATTCAGATGGACGTCGGGAAGGCCGATGTTTCGATGGCTGCCGTATTTAATCCGGATGCGCGCATAGACAAAGGGTCCGTGACGGTCCGTGATATCGCCGGTCTCTATGTTTATGAGAACACCCTCGTCGTGCTCGAAGTGACCGGCCAACAGATAAAGGACGCGCTGGAACATTCAGCGAAATACTTTCGGCCATACGAAGCCGGAAAAACACCTGCGGATCTGATTGACCCAAAAATTCCTGCCTACAATTTCGACATTGCCGAAGGCGTCAGTTACCTCCTCAATATTTCCAAACCCATTGGCCAGCGAATCGAAAATCTCCAATTCGAAGGCAAGCCGCTGGCGCTTGACCGCAAACTCAAACTGGCAACGAATAATTATCGCGTGAACGGCGGCGGGGGATACACGATGTACAAAGGCGCGCCCGTCGTCTATCGATCGAGTGACGAGATTCGCGAACTGATAATTGATTGGGTTGAGCGCAATAAGAATATCCCCACCGAGCCCTCGAACAATTGGAAGATTGTGCAGTAGAGTCCAAGGTCCAAAGTCTAAGGTCCAAAGTCCGAGAAACTGAAGGTCGCCTGGGATTCGTGCGTTAATAGAACCGAACTGCCGCCACACGACTTTGGACCTTGGACTTTGGACTAATTCCCCCCTCCTTCGCCAACCAAACTCCCGCGATCCGTGTCTATGGAGAAGACTTAGACACCACGGCGATCGTTGCCCCTCGAGGTAGTGCCATAAGCAGTGAAAATGAATTAGTCAGGCGAGCTCAAGCCGGAGAGACCGACGCATTCTGTCGGCTCGCGGAGGAATATGAGCGACGCGTCTACGCGCTGGCCCTTCACTATTGTCGTGATCACCAGGATGCCGAAGATCTGAGCCAGGAAGTTTGGTTAAAAGCGTTTGCTGCCTTATCGAGTTTCAGGTTTGAATCAGGCTTTTATACCTGGTTGCGCAAGATCCTGATCAATTGTTTCCTGAACCATCGTCGTCGTACTGCCACATCGTTTCCCTGGCACGAACAACTTTCCGAATACCAGCAGGCCGACAACTATCCGATTGAGCGCGGCCAGGGCGGAAACTCGCTGGAGATCAATCTGCAAAACCGGATGGTGGTGGAAAAGGTGATGCAGGCACTGGCGGAGGTGACGGCGCAACAGCGGTTAACTTTCCTGCTGAAACACCTGGAAGGAATGACCTATGAAGAGATAGCCAATGCGACGGGCTGCTCCACAGGGACTGTTAAGAAATCGGTGTCGCGCACGATCGCGAAGCTACGAGAATCGTTGGGCGCCAACGACGAACCGGAAAGCTTTGTTTCGTGTGCTGCTACGGGAATGCTGAGCTAGGAGTTTGAGAGATGCACAATTGCAAGTTGACTCGAAATGTTTTGCTCGAGTATGCGCTGGGTGAAGAATCCACGTCGCAGGCACGCGAAGCGCTGGCAGGGTTGGACCGTTGTTCATCATGCCAAGCTGAGTTTGCCGCGATTCGAAACACCTTGCGTGTTTCTCGACAGGCGCTTTCATCTGCAGCGCCCGCGGATGAGTTTTGGCCGGGCTATCATGCGAGATTGAAAGAAAAACTGGTGCAGCAGCAGGAAATGCTTAACGACCAGGTGCGGGTCAACATTCCCATTACCGTGCCGCTCGGGTTGCGATTGCTGAACGGGGTGCGTTGGTTCGCAAACGCGTCCGTGCGACTGCCGGCCCCGGTTGCGATCGCGATCCTGTTGGTAGTCGGGTTTTTGACATATAACACGCTCTCGCTTTCAAGGCGGGCGAACAATGCCACACCGACGAATGCCACACCGACAAATATTGTTGCCCAGGGTCACAGCCGCATCATTGAAGTTCCCATAGTTCAGGAACGTGTGGTTACGCGCACTGTTTACCTGGAGCGCAAAGCGCCCCGGTCTTCAAGCGGTTTGCCGGTTCGCGCGGATCTGACGGCCGCCGAGAACAGACGTGGTTCAGCGACATTAAACAAGACCGCGATGAGTCTGGCTGGATTCAAACCTACTGACGAGGTAAAGCTCACGGTAATCAAGGGGAGCTATCAGGATGAAAAGTAGGATTCAAATCCTGATGCTGGGCCTGCTGTTGTTGCCCGCGTTGGCAACGATGCTGGCACTGACGGGAATGGCGCAGGAAGACACCAGACGGCATTTGGTCGTGCCTTTAGCCGAGGGTGGCTACGTCGCTTTCAAAAGTGAAACCGCCTGGGCCGGCGCGACCAGAACCTCAGCGGCCGCTGAAGATCTGCGAGGAGTCTTCAGGTCACAGGCTTTTGTTGATGAGAACCAGATAATTCACCGTGTGCTGGTTGATGCGGCGGGAAAATACGTATTCGGGTATGGCCTCGTGATTCGACCCGTAGCCGCGTCCAGGACGTTTACCGTTGCGGTGAAGCCGCTGGAAGGATCAGTTGAAAGCAGGTTGCTCAAAAGCAATCCGGAAGCTCAACCGCGACGCATCGCAACACTGCCACAGGCGACAGAGCCACAGATTCTGGCGGATGGCGATTCATTCGCGCTGGATCTGCTGGTCAATCAAACGACCGGGGTGAAGATCGTCGACTTTGTCCGGGTCTCCTTCGATCGATCGAATCTTTGGGACGACAATCCGCGCACTCTTCCGCGCGACTTCACCCTCGATGCCGTTGCGCTAACGCTGGCTGATTACAGACTTCTGATCGACGGCCATCTCGTCGCCGCCGGCAAGCCGGGAACAAATTTCGGCGGTGCGTTGGTCTGGTGTTACGTCGAAGGACGCGGGCGCTTCATCTTCTCCCTGGTTCCGCGTGAAGGCTATCAGTTTCAGAAAGTCGGACTGATCAAGGAGAACCGGATCGAGTTTACGGTGAAGGGAAATCACTATGAGTGGCTTTCCAGTTCACCCATTCTTCCCAACGGCGGAACCTGGAATCTCTGGGTGCTCCATGATCCGAAGTATGTGCCCTTTGGTTCGCAGGAGGTTCGCGCCGAAGAGAAAAGTGAGTTCGACAAGTGGGACGAGTCGATGCGAGGAGTCGGCGATACCGTGACCAGAATCGGCCGTTCAAGAGACACCTACAGCCGGAAAACTGATCACCCGACCCAGGTGCAGGCGGTCAAACGATTCAAGGTGATGGTCGGCGCTGCGGATCGTCTTGAAAACTTGTGGCCGCGAAATCTGTAATGTTCTTACAAATGGAACTGATGAAAAACGCAAGCTCAAAAATAATCGTGGCCGTCGTCACGATCGCTTTTGCGGCAACCGCCAGTTTAGGCGACGTCCGGATCAAACGCCGGGTGACACTGGGCGACAAGAATTATGAGACGACTATCTATCTCAAGGGAGCTCGTCAGCGAACGGAAACACGTCATGAAGCCAGAGAGAGCAGCAAATATTTCGAAGTTGCCTTCGTGGAGCAGTGTGATCTGAAACAGATGATCTGGATCGATCTTTTAAACAAGCGTTTCGCGGTCCAGACTGGCTCAATACCGGCGGCCGCGGTCATGGCATTTAATGAATCTCAGCTCCCCGCTGACAAGCAGCGGATGCAGGTGGCCGAAGCGAAGGCGCGGAAAAAGGGTCTGTTATCGGCGACGACAACTGTTATCGACACCGGTGAACGCCGAGAGATGTTTGGCATGGTCGCTCGCCATCTCACAACCACCACTGTCTGGACCGCAACTCCGCGCACCTGTGATAGCCCCGCGATGACTTACAAGACTGACGGTTGGTACGTCGACCTGTTTTACGGCATTGACTGCTCAGCCGATCTTTCGGGCTCGGTGAGTCCAGCCTACCTCTCCGGCAGCGGAAAGTGCTTCAGTGAATACGCCGTCAAGAAAGGATATTGGCTGGAACAAAAACGAATCGGTCCGGCTTCGCTCGGTTATCCGCTCATCGAAACGAGGACCTCGTATGACGACAAAGGAAGGCCACAAGTCGTCACCGAAGAAGTAGTAGAACTTTCAAACAATCCGCTGGAGGCATCGCTCTTCGATGTCCCGGCGGGCTTTAACAAAGTGGATTTCAAGTCTGGCAACCCGTCCTTTTTTCGTCGCTTGTTTTCGTTCATCGGTGAGTGACGAGATACCCGGGATTGTTGGAACGGAACTAGTTTCCCCACGTGCAAATAGCGTTCGGTTTCTTCCGGCCTCGGTAAAGTGAGGTTGCGGGACAGGGGATGGGTGTGCCTGCAGGAGCTCGGCGCCGCAGCGGCCGCACTCAACCGCAGAAGAAATGAACGCCCTTATTTAAGAAGGAAGAAATTCTGAAGGAGAATTCGAATATGACAATGAAAAGAACCTCGGTAACGTTCGTCATCCTCTTGTGCGTTTCTTTTGGCGCGCTGAAAGGAAAGGCACAAACTGATGAGCTGCCAAAGTTTGAAGTAGGTGTCCACTTCACGTCAATTACCAAACCAAGTTTTGGTAATGGCGATACGGAGCCCGGCCTCGGCGGGCGCCTGACATACAACATCAACCGCAGCGTCGCAGTAGAAGCAGTAGGAAACTTCTTTCCGCATTCATGCCGCTTCTGTGGCGGAAACGCCGCTGACAATAGTGGCAACATCTCCCAAGGGTTCTTTGGTGTAAAGGCCGGCAAGCGATTCGACAAATGGGGAATATTTGTTAAAGCGCGACCCGGAATCACCAGTTTTAGCAAAGGAGACGGCACCTATGTTGCCACTGGCGGCCCCTTGTCGGCGTTCCCTTTTCAGTTTGTGCAGAAGCGGGCCAACCACTTCGCTGCTGATCTTGGCGCGGTGCTCGAGTTTTATCCGACCAGGCGCCTGGTGACCCGCTTTGAGGGTGGTGACACGCTGATACGTTATGGCGCACGGCAAACAAATCTCCCGACTTTTGACGGGGCGGGTAATTTCACTTTAGTCCCAATTTCGACGCGTTCGGAGACGCGTCACAACTTTCAGTTTTCCGCCGGTGTTGGATGGAGGTTCTAGTATTAGTCCAAAGTCCAAAGTCCAATGCCGATTCTCAAAGGGCTTGGGGGATCAGACTTTGGACGTTGGACATTGGACATTGGACATTGGACATTGGACCAAAAGAAAACCAGCGCGGCCGCCCGGGGCTTGGGGGCCGCGCTGGTTTTTTGGTAACCGGGGCGAAGCGGGGAGCTCGCCGGCCGGTCCGCGGGGAGAGAGGTCGTTAGCGAAGTTTTGCCAGATCCTGTTTGGCGGCCACTTTGATTGACTCGTAGGAACTTTTGCCTTGTTCGCTTTTGGAATTGAGACTAGCCAGCTCGCGTTCGATCCCCTGTTCATCGCGCGACTTCATTAACTGCCGGCCGGCAGAGTCGCCGCCACACCAAACCTCCGCCAGGAAATACCGCTCGCCGTAACGATGAAACACCAGCCGCGCGTTGCCTCGGTTTCGATCGCGCTCGATTGCCTCGCTCGGCCGAAAGGCCGAAGTCTTTCCGTCAATGCTCTGGATCAATAAGCCGTTGCCCGCCGTGCCCAATGTCTGCACGAGGTACTCACCGGCGGGCATCGTTTTGTAGTCGATAGTGAACTCAAATGGAATTACGGCCATCAGGTTGTTCGAAGTCTCGTTTGACGCAACGCGGGAAACCTGAGCATTTGCGGCTACTGCAGTTGCGTAGGCGACTGCCACTATCGCCAGCAACATCGTGAGACCTTTCAAGAATTCTCTTTTCATCGTCCTGTCCTGCTTTCTGCTTACTAAGTTCGTGCGAGTTGCAAATCTGTATAGCGACTCTCGTGCCGCAGATCGTTTGAATGATGTCGGGTGATGACTTTCCGGAAAGTGCTCAGTTTTGCGGGATGTTTCACCGAAGTGGTAAAGCAGAGAAAGAAAGACGGAAGCTCAGGCTGTTGAATTCTATCTTTTTAGATAGCGGTGGGTATCCGTTCAGATAGTTTCTCAAATTCAACGTGCACCGAAGGTGCCGCGGAAGCCAGTGGCAAGCGCGCAGCGCGTGGCCGGTGGTCGCTGAAGAAACGTGTGGCGCCCTTCGCCGGATCACGAACCCCACTCAAAACATATTGCCCAGACCCTTGATGTGCGCGTACACTTTCGTCGCTTCAATTAGCCACTAGTATCCAGTCTTCACAGGAACGCATGAATCCGCGACTCACTGCCATTGCCGGCCGACTAAAAGGCAGCGTCTTCCCGATCGAAGATGTGCCGGTAGTAATCGGTCGTGAAACAGCCGCCACCCTCTGCGTTGCGGATGCGTCGATTTCGCGCCGCCATTCTCAAATCGAAAAGGAAAAAGACCAGTTCGTTATCCTGGACCTCGACAGTCTTAACGGCACTTTTATCAACGATGTGCCGGTGAAGCGTCGCATCCTGCAGCATGGCGATCGCGTCCGCATCGGCGATTCGCAGTTTCTTTTTCTCCTGAGCGACAGCGCGGCGGCGGTGCAGTCAAACGAAGTCAGGCTGGATGACGGCCAGGTCAGCGGATCCACCTTGCAGCTCCGATTTAACGATGCGGTTTTTCTGATGGCCCGCGACTTAAGCGCGTTAATGAAAGTTTCTACGACGATCAACGCCCTTCGTGGGGTCGAAGAAATCCAGCAGGCACTGCTTGATCTGCTTTTCGAGGTAGTGCCGGCCGAACGCGGAGTAGTGCTTCTCACCGACGGAACGTTTCAGGTTGGCGATGTGCAGTTTTCATCCGTTTTCGGCGTGGACCGGTTGCGTGGACCAGATGAGTCGATTCACGTGAGCCGCACGGTAACGCAGTCAGTTATGCGGCAGGGTGAATCACTATTGATTAGTAAGGCAGCGGACAATGGCGAATTCGACGCGGCAAGTTTTATCGCCGATCAGCCATCGTCGCTTCTTTGTGTGCCCTTCAGGATGCACGAGCGCACACTCGGCGTGATCTATCTCGACACGAAAGAAGACGACACGTTCTTTGATAAAGACCACCTGCAGCTCGTCGCGGCTATAGCCGCAATCACGGCCGTCGCCATTGAAAACGCGCGACACATTGAATATCTCGTCAGCGAAAACAAGCGACTGATTGCCGATTTCAACATCGAGCACAACATGGTGGGCGAAAGCGAACGCGTGCGTGAGGTTTTGAAGTTTATCTCCAAAGTTGCGCCTACGGATTCGACGGTAATGCTTACGGGCGAGAGCGGCACCGGCAAGGAATTGGCTGCGCGCGCCATTCATCAGAACAGCCGGCGCGCCGATAAGCCTTTCATGGCGGTGAACTGCGCGGCCCTGGCCGAACCCTTGTTGGAGAGTGAACTGTTTGGCCACGAACGCGGGTCGTTTACCGGCGCTCTCGTGCAAAAGAAAGGGCGGCTCGAAGTGGCCCATGAGGGCACCGTCTTTCTCGATGAGATTGGCGAATTGTCTCCGTCGATTCAGGTGAAACTATTACGCGTCTTGCAGGAGCGTGAGTTTGAACGGGTGGGCGGCACGCGTCCGATCAAGGTGGACATTCGCGTGATAACCGCGACCAACCGCAATTTGGAAGAAGCGGTGAGCCAGAGTTTGTTCCGACAGGATTTGTTTTACCGGCTCAACGTGGTAAGCCTCGAGATGCCGGCTTTGCGGGAACGGACGGGCGACATTCTGTTGCTCGCAAATTATTTCGCAGCGAAATATGGCGAAAGGTGCAACCGGCGCATTGCGGGAATTTCCGCGACGGCCCAGGAGCGTTTGCTTGCCTATGATTGGCCCGGGAATATACGCGAGCTGGAAAATGCTATCGAGCGAGCAGTAGTGCTGGGAACCACCGATAAAATTCTATTGGAGGATTTACCGGAATCAATTTGGGAGGCGGAGCCCGAAGAAGACGGGGCCGCAGCGACGGCAACGAAGTATCACGAGGCCGTAACCCAGACCAAGAAGCAGATCATCCTGACGGCGATGGACCAGGCGCGGGGGAGTTACACTGCGGCGGCTAAGCTGCTGGGGGTTCATCCGAATTATTTGCATCGCCTGATTCGCAATTTAAACTTGAAGGACCTTGTAAAGAAATAGCCATGTTCGACAAACTTTAGTTTGTCGCAGAACAACGACAAGCTGAAGCTTGTCGAACTAAATAGGAGAGATGGATGCCCGCTGAATTGACCGAAGCAGAGTTTTCCAATCACGTAGACACGAAGTTTGGTGTAATGATCGATGGCGGACCGTTGGAATTAGAGCTGGTCCAGGTGAAAGGCTATACGGGTAATCCCGATGACCAGCAGGGGATGGAGCGATTCTCGCTATTCTTCTCCGGCCCGGCCCAACCATCCCTGCCTCAAGCAACTTATTCCCTCGACCACGACACGATGGGCACCTTCGCTCTCTTCCTGGTTCCTATCAAACCCACCGGCGAAGGCTCGCGCTACGAGGCAGTGTTTAACTATTTCAAGGAGCAGTGAAAAGGGAAGAGGGAAGACGGAAGAGTAATGAGTAATGAGTGATGAGTAATGAGCAGGCGCCGTCGAAAGACATACCCAACCTGGCGTTCCGCTCATTACTCATTACTCATCACTCATTACTCATTACTTATCACTCATCACTCATCACTCACGCTTCACTCCTTACGCTTCACTTTTCACCGCTTTATACTCCATGTGTTTGTATGCGCCGACGTCTTCGATAACCACGAATCCCAACCGTTCGTAAAACCTGTGCGCGTCGTTGTTTAAAACGAAAACCATGTGACGCAAAAACTTTCCCGCACGTGCGGCTTCCTGCATTAGATCCTTGAGCAACATTGTGCCGGCGCCGCGTTTTTGAAACTGCGGCAGTATTGAAATGTCGAGCAAACGAATCTGCTCCTTGTCTTCACCTACCCAAATTCTTCCCGCCGGTTCATCGTCAATCAGGATTAGTTGGTGTCTGGCGTCAGGAAAGCGCGCATCGTATTCCCGACGTTGCATCTCAAACTGCCAGGTCAGGAACGCCTCACGCTGGCCTTCGGCCCACACCACCTGGTTTAGCTCGTCGGCGCGGGTGCTGCCGTAGATTGCGAGCAGGAATGGATCGTCTTCAGGGGTAACGGGCTGAAGAGTTAGGTTGAGCAGGGGCTGGTCGTTTGGCATCGCGCGTGAGTATAGACGAAGGCAGTGTGCGGTGGGCAGTGTGCAGAGGTGTGAGCTGACGGAAACCCACTGATCACCGACCCCTACCGCTGAAAATAGAAAAGGACCGCCGAGGCCGGCAGTCCTTTTTACCATTCACTATTTACTCTTCACCGTCTTTAGAGGTGATTGAAGACCGCTTCGTTAAAGAACTCACCATCTACTTCGCGCGGCGTCATGAACAGGTTGAACTTACCCAGCGCCGGATGTCGCACGCTGTGGATTGCGGTGAATGGCGGCAGCTTTCTGTACGCCTTAAACATCAGCGAGAAGGATCTTGTCTCACGGATACTTAAGCCCCTCGCGGTAGCTACCATCGAGCCGGCTTTTGGTTTGTAACCGACCACACTTACGAGGTGTAGCTCGAGCATTTCACCCTGTCCGGCCGGGATTTGAAAGATATCGTTGATATATGGACGAAAGGTAGCTTCCGTGAAATGAAAGAGTGAATCCTGTTGGGCCTTGATGGGAATCTGGTACCCGATGCTCTTCTCCACTTGTACCCATTTCTTCTGGCCGAAGGCTGCCCGGCCCATGCCGATGGCTAACCCGGCCGAAACCGCGGTCAGCGTGGCAGACTTCAAAAAGCGGCGACGTTCAAACGACATCTATTTCTCTCTCCTCAATAAAATGTACGGCTGGGACCTAAAACTTAATTAGTTGGGTAGGAAGCAAGCTTTCCCCAAAGGCTTGCGAATGGGCGACAGTGTATTTCAAGTTGTCAGGAAACGCTACTTGAAAAGTGACCGGCGCTGACCGGTCAGAAAGGAAGTGCATCAGTAGGCAGAACAGGCGGCAACGCGGCTTTGCCGCTGCAGTGCGGTAAGGCTTGCCTTACCGGCGCGGCTGATTTAAAGGCCCTTTCCTGAGGCTGAGCCTCAGGAACAATTTGGATGGGGTGGCGGGCCGGAAAGCCATAAGCTTTCCGCACGGTGCAGCGGCAATCCGCGAGTGGGCTGTCTTCCGTGTGGCCCTGGTAAAAGAAATCTTTCTTGACGGCCTTCGCGGTTGAGAGTAGAATCCCGCCGCTTCAGATTTCAGCAAGGCATTTCAGATCTCATTTCAAGCAGGGATTCAACAATCAGACTCCACCGCTAGCATTCCCCAGAGCACACGCAGTCTGACTTTCCGTCACGTTTCGCGCTTTCATTTCGGGTCTTCGTGTCGAACCGCACCCCCGGGTTGAATTGTCGCCGCGGTTGATAATTTTCTTTGGTCTAACAACAGTAAGGAGTGAACAATGGCAGAACCATTTCTCTCTGAAGTAAGAATTATGAGTTTCGTTTTCGCGCCGAAGGGCTGGGCGCTTTGCAATGGACAGTTGCTGCCCATCAATCAGAACCAGGCGCTCTTCAGTTTGCTCGGCACTACTTTCGGCGGTGATGGGCGGGTTAATTTTGCGCTGCCCGACCTGCGCGGACGCACCCCTATCCACGTGGGCAGTGGGCACACGCTGGGCGAGAGAGGCGGAGAACAGGCTCACACATTGTCAGTTGCCGAAATCCCGACACACGTCCACGTGCTAAACGGTTCTTCGGCCAACGCCGCGGCCTTTTCGCCGGCTAACAACCCAGTCTACTGCAAGGCTAATCAAGCTTTGTACGGGCCGCCTACCAGCCTCGTGTCGATGAACGCCGGCTGCGTCGCTAACACTGGCGGGAGTCAGGCGCACCTGAATATGCAGCCTTTCCTGACGCTGAATTTCTGCATCGCCCTTCAGGGAATCTTCCCCAGTCCAAACTAAAGGAGTCGAATCATGGCACAACCATATGTAGGTGAAATCAGAATGTTTGCCGGCAACTTCGCTCCCGCAGGCTGGATGTTTTGCGAGGGGCAGTTGCTTCCTATCTCAGAAAACGAAACGCTCTTTCAATTGATCGGCACAACCTATGGCGGCGACGGTGAATCAACGTTTGCCCTCCCCGATCTGCGAGGGCGAATTCCGATTCATCAGGGCAACGGGTTTATTCTGGCGGAGACGGGAGGGGCCGAGGAGATCACTCTTACGGTCAATCAGATACCTGCCCATGCGCACCAGCTGCTCGGGTCCGGCGGCACGGCTTCCGATACCAATCCTGGGAACAACTTGTTGGCGACGCTGACCGCGCTTGACGGTTACGTCAATGCGTCGCCGACCGCGCCCATGTCACCGCAGGCCATTAGCCCCGTCGGCGGCAGCCAGCCACACACGAACTTCCAGCCGTATCTGTGTGTCGATTTCATCATCTCGCTGTTCGGGATATTCCCGTCACCAACATGATCCGGTGATTTATTTGTCGTCCCGCACTGGTTTCGTTTTGATTTGTTTGCTCTCAAGCAAGCTTAAGGAGAATCGTTATGGCAGATCCATTTGTAGCTGAAATCAGAATCTTCCCCTTTAACTTCGCGCCCAAAGGCTGGGCTTGGTGCGACGGGCAGCTAATGCCCCTTTCGCAGAACACAGCTCTTTTCTCGTTGCTCGGCACGACTTACGGCGGCGACGGTAAGTCCACCTTTGCGCTTCCTGATTTGCAGGGCAGGGCGCCGATGCACCCTGGCCAGGGGCCTGGGCTTTCGCTCCACGACCTCGGTGAGACCGGCGGCTCGGAGACAGTGACCCTACTTGAGTCGGAAATTCCGGCGCACTCGCACCAACTTCGCTGTTCCACGACCGGCACGGACGAGGAAGGTTTGAAGACCCCGGCGGGCAATACCACGGGCCTTGAACCAAATACGTTTCCGATCTACGGCCCGGCGGCCAGCATTGTGAGCATGAACCCGCAGGCGCTGGTGCCCGCTGGTGGCGACCAGCCCCACAACAACCTGATGCCTTATCTGACTTTTTACTTCTGTATCGCGCTGCAAGGAGTTTTCCCGCCGCGCTCGTAATCAGTCGGCAGACGGCAGGAGCAGTCGGCAGTTATCGGCTATCAGGCCCCGACACTCGCCCCAAGCAATTCGACCCCGAGAGATTCGCGCAAACGAGTCTTTCGGGGTCGAGTTTGTGTCAGGAGAGCAGTGGGCAGTGAGCAGTGAGCAGTTAGCAGTTAGCAATGAGCAGTGAGCAGTTAGCAGTGAGCAGTTAGCATTTAGAAAGTGGCACCCGGTAAAAACCCATTCCCATTTGAAACGTATTGCCACTGCCCACTGCCCACTGCCCACTGCCCACTGCCCACTGCCCACTGCTTCCCGCATACTTATTGACGCTTTCGCTAAAGCTGTAATATTCTTACGTCGCCACATTTAGGAGTAAGCCGCAGCGACGCATGTGCCTCGCCGCCTCTCAAACAGGGTTGCAGCAACATTCCTTTTATTTGTACCGTTAATCGTTAGTCAACGAATCACGAATTGACTGCTTCGGCAGAAAACGCACCGACAGTCTTGAGATTTCCACCCTTCAACCTTTCCAGGACCTAAGGACAATATTTATGAAGCGCACCAACACGTCTTTTTACACGCGTAGAACACTTGCTCTCACGCTGCTCTCCTTCGTTGCAGTAGCGACCTTGGTTAGCTACGGCGTCTCAGCCCGACGCGCTAATCGCGCGGCTGCGCTTCAATTGATCAATAAAGCGGCCGCACAACCCGCGACTAAAGCGCAGGATAAAAATCCTAACGCGCCCGACGCGGCAGCGATGACGGCAACGCTTACGGACAACACTGCCACTGCAGTGGCACCGGGCGGCACGATCAATTACACCGCCGTCATCACCAATAGCGGCGCAGCGAGTCCCGCTGACGACGCTCTATCCGTGGTGTATAACGCCACCCTCGACGCCAACACAACTCTTTCCGGCTTAGTTGGAGTCTCACCTGTTCCGCTTAACGACACCTACCCGCAGACTGTAATTGGCAACGTGCAGATTAATTCGGCAAACATTCCTTACAGCGTGGTCACCAATGACTACCAGGGACAAAACGGCGGTGCGGTTACCATCGGAACGAGCGGAACTACAGCCAACGGCGGCCAGATTGTGATGAACAACACCCCTGGCCCAAATTTTGGACAGTTCACCTACAATCCGCCCGCCGGCTTTGAAGGCAACGACACATTTACCTACACGCTCACAAATTCAGTTGGCAGCACCACGGCTGCGACAGTGACCATCCCAGTGGCCGGCATGGTTTGGTTTATCAACAATAACTCGGCTGTATGTACCACAGTCGCGGCCGGATGCGGACGCATTACAAATCCGTTCAGCGACCTGGGTTCCTTCAATACGTTGAACAATGGCGTCGGCAACAATCCGGCAATTAACGACAATATCTTCATCTCTGAAAGCGCGACCGCATATAACAACGCCGTCACGTTGCTGAACGGCCAGAGGCTGATCGGTCAGGACTCGACTTCGACCCTGGCATCTCTGACCGGACTTACTCCACCAAGCGGCAGCACGCCATTCCCGGCGATGAATTCAGGGAACGGAACAATCACGAAGATCACCACCGGCGCCGGAAACGGCATTACGCTCAACAGCGCGTCCGGCTCAAACCTGGTGAATGGATTGACGGTCGGGAACACAGCAGGCGTGGGCATCTCCGGCACGAACTTCGGCACAGTGACTATTGCCGACGTCAGCATCGATGAACCTGCCGCCACGCGCACAGGCCAGGCTCTTTCGCTAACTACCGGCGCTGTAACCGCGACGTTCGGGACAGTCGAATCCAGTTCGGGCACCAACAATGTAAATTTGGTGAGCGTCACCGGCAACGTCAATCTCGGCACGGGTGCACTCTCGGGCGCTACCAGCAACGCCTTCGCTGTCAGTGGCGCAGGCAACACCGCAACTATCAGCTATGCGGGCACGATCACTAACACGACGGCTTCGGCTGTTTCCATCGCTAACAAGACCGGAGGCACAGTCACTCTTAGTGGATTGATTACCGGCAGCGGCACTGGAGCCAACGGCGGTATCTCGCTGCTTACGAATACCGGCACCACGATGAATTTCACCGGTGGAATTAACCTCAACATGACCGGGGCGGCTCCAGGTTTCACCGCCACTGGCGGCGGTACAATCAATGTCACCGATCCAAACGCGGTTGGCACAGCACCCGACAACACGATCGCGACCGCTACCGGGGTCGCGCTCAACGTAGCCAACACGACTATCGGCGCCAGCGATTTAAACTTCCGCAGTATTTCATCCGGCGGCGCTACCAACGGCATCGTACTCAACAATACGGGCACTGCCGCCGGCAACGGCGGACTCACCGTCACGGGCAACGGCGGCACTTGCACGGTGGCCGCGCCGACCTGCACGGGCGGCACCCTCCAGAACACGACCGGTACGGCCGTCTTGCTGACCAGCACTCGCGACGTTTCGTTCACCCGCTTCCGTATCCTGGACCCGGGGGGCGAAGGGCTCGTCGGTACGGGCGTTATCAACTTTACGTTTGCAGATGGCTTGAACATCGGCGCGGGCGACGCCGATAACGAAGACGGCTTCGACTTTGGAGCGCTCGCCTCTACGAACATTACGGGCACGCTCAGCATTACCAACAGCGTAGTTCGCCAGTTCACCAACGACGGCCTCGTCGTTCGCAACACCACCGGGTCGCTCGCCATCACCCTGACGAATAACACTTTCTTCAACAACGATGGCACCGCATTTGGCGTTAACGCCGTACTCGTCGAAGGCTTCGGTACCGCAGGTATCACGCTTAACGCAACGGGCAACACCTTTGACCAGATCGAAGGTGAGTCTATCCAGTATGAGGCCGAGGGCAGCGGCACTAACGACATCAATATCATCGGTAACACGATGACCCACCCGTCGAGCATCACCAACTTCGAGATCGGCGGCGGCATCACCATCATCCCCGACCAGGGGGTGCTCGTGACCTTCGATATTCAGGGCAACTACTTCAACAACATCGCAGATGACGCCATAGTCATCGTTGGCGAGGGTGACGCCGAAGGGCGCATCGGCGGAGATATCGCGGCCAACCAAGTGGGGCCGGGCGGCGCCAACCAGGGCAACACTATCCGGCAGAGCGGTAGTCAGAACGGCTGCGCCGGCGACGGCATCCGCCTCGATTTCGACGGCACCTTCAACGCCGTCTACAACGGAACTGACACTTGGGAAGTGCTCATCAAGCAAAACTACATCGACCAGCACAATGGCGTGGACGTGGGTGGGGACCTCTGCGCCGGCGCTAGCGGCGACCAGGGCATCGTAATCTTCAATCGCGATCACGTTGGCAACCTTCATGTCACCATTGACGGCAATACCATAATCGACTCGCTTAACCAGGGCATTCGCTCCTTCACGGCCGACCGCGACGGCGCAGTCACTAATGGCCCCAACACATTTCACTCGATCATCAACAACACGTTCACCAACCTTGGTTTTCCGGACGTAATTTCGATCACAGTGGACGATCAGTCTGACGTGTGCGCCAATGTCAACGCAAACGGCGGCTCAGGTCTCACCGCCGCGAGGAACATCTTCCTGGATCGCCGCGTAGCGACCTCGATCTTTACGGTTCCACAGGCCAGTACGGCCGCCATCAGCGCCGCGAATAACGGCGCGACCGTGGTGCTCGGGCCGCAGCCGCTTACTTTCAACACGGCTTGCAACCCGACGCTTCCAACCAACGCCTTGACCATCGAGGCAGAAGACTTCAACAACAATGTCGCGCGAGCCGAGGCCGGCGAGGCATCGTCTCTCCATACGCCGTCTTCCGTAACCAACAGCGGCCTGGCCGTCTGGCCGTTCGGCACCTTCAAGACCCAGACTGAGGAAGAGGAAGCTCCGGCGGCAACGCGTGGAACGCAAATCTACCCAGTCGCCATACCTTCCGCCCCGGCTGACACGCCGGCTCCTGCAACGGAAGCCGCGCCGGTGGCGCTCGGCTCGAATCGTTCGCTAACGCGACCCGTAACCAAGTCTCCGGCAAGGGCCGGAAGCTCAGTGTCTGCGGATGCCTTGAATGTGGATGGCGCTCGTCGTTCGCATCACGCGCGGTTCAATCGCGTTGCTGCAATTAAGGCCGTCAAGGCTGACGACCCCATTGTTCCAACATCAGGCGAGGCAATTGGGCCAATCAACATCGGCACGCTCCCGGCCGGCAAGAGCGTCACTATCACCTATGCAGCGACGGTGAACGCTCCTCCGACCGCGAGGCAGGCGAGCCACCAGGGCACCGTTACCTACACGAATGGTCCGGGGAGTCCGCTGGTGACCAACGATCCGGATACCGGTCCGGCCAATGACGCAACCGTCACGCTGTTCGACGTGCTTATGACCTGGAATGGTGTGACCAGCACCGACTGGAACACGGCCAGCAACTGGACCCAGCCCGCCGGCGGAACGCCGTATGCTCCGGGTGTCAGCAATCCGGCAGTCAACGACGTCGTTATTCCAAACGTCGGCAATCAACCCAATATCAGCGCGACTGATATCAGTATCCACAGCCTGAACATTGCCAACGGCCGAACGTTGACGATTACGAGCCCACGCATTCTGACGATGGGTGGATCGCCTGGCGGCAACTTGACGCTCGACGGCATCATCAGCGGAGGAACTTTCCGATTCGGCAGCGGCACGCATGCACTGAACAATGCCGGCGGGACGGGGAGTTTCTCGGCCACCAATCTGGTTGATGTGATCAGCGGTTCAACCGTAACGCTCAACAATAACCTGCAAGCCGGCGCGATCTCCGTGTTGGCTGGCGGCTCAATGAACATCACCAACCGAACGTTGTCGCTCAATGGTTCGGGCGCGGCCCTGGCGGTTGCCGGAGGCGCAACCTTTACCACCACGGGCAGCACGGTAATCTTCAACGGCACAGCTGCACAACAGGCAGCCGGTATCGCCTATAACAACCTGACCATCAACAACACTACGGGCACGTTTGTGACCGGCGTGACGTTGACTGGCAACGCCACCGTCAACGGCGCCCTGGCACTAACCAGCAGCGACCTCGATACGGGCGCGTTTACTTTGACGCAGCCGAACACGACTGCATCAACCGGTGTCAGCGACGTGGTGGGAACGATTGCCCGCACGGGCGGTCCGTTTGCACTGGCTACCCCGCTGACCTTCGGCAATCCGAACAACATCATTACGTTCACGGCAGGCGCTAGCCGGCCTACGACGATGACGGTGACGATGGCCAAGGCGCCGCCGGCAACTTACGCGGTTGCCGTAGCCCGTAACTACACCATCACCCCGACCGGTGGTGCTGGATACACCGCGACGCTGCGGCTCCACTATCGCGATGCCGAGTTGAACGGGAATGATGAAACCTCTATACCCAACTTCAACCTGCGCCGCGGCCCAAGCTGGAACGCTGTTATTCCAACCGCGCGCAACACGGCTGGGGCTGACGACAACTGGCTGGAGAGCAACGCAGTAACGCAGTTCTCGCAATGGACCTTCGCTAACCTGGTGCCGACGGCATCCGGCGGTACGGTCACAGGCCGCATCGTCGATGACAACGGTGCACCGGTTGAAGGCGCCGTGGTCAGGCTGAGTGGCGCGCAGAACCGCAAGTTCATCACGGACGCGAACGGTGTCTACCGCTTCGACAACGTGGAAACGGGCGGCTTCTACAACGTTACGCCAACGCGTGTGAACTACTCCTTCTCGCCGGCAGTGATTTCGTTCAGCCAGTTGGGCGAGACTACTGAAGCCGGGTTTGGCGCAACCACGACGGGTGGTTCCATCAATCCACTAGACACGCCCGAGTACTTCGTCCGTCAAAACTACATCGACTTCCTGGGTCGTGAGCCGGATGAATCGGGATTCAACTTCTGGAGCGATCAGATACTGGCGTGTGGCGGCGATACGGAGTGCGTTGACAGTAAACGCACGCACGTGTCGGCGGCCTACTTCTTCTCGATCGAGTTCCAGGAGACTGGTGGACTCGTCGATGGCTTGTATCGCGCGAGCTTTGGCCGCCGGCCGAGCTATGGAGAGTTCAGACCGGATGCAGCGGCGGTGGCGCCATTGCTGGTCGTCGGTGCGGATGGTTGGGCGACGATGTTGGAGAGTGGCAAGGCAGCCTTCGTCGATGCCTTCGTCCAGCGCGCTGCCTTCCAGACTACGTACGGCAGCCTCAGCAACGGTGCTTACGTCGATGCGTTGATTGCCAACACCGGAGTCAGCTTCACGAGTGCTGAACGCGATACCCTCGTGAGCGGACTCGGCGGCGGCATGACCCGGGCCCAGGTGCTCAGGACAATCGTAGAGGATGCAGACGTAGTCGCAGCGAAACGCAACGGCGCGTTCGTGATGATGGAATACTTCGGTTACCTCCGTCGCGAACCCGATGCGGTTGGCTTCGACAACTGGCTCAACAAGTTGATTCAATTCAACGGAAACTTCGAGCAGGCGGAGATGGTCAGGTCGTTTATCGTCTCGACCGAATACCGTCAGCGCTTCCCGAAGTAAGGCAGCTTCTTCTCAGAACCGGGAGCGACAGCGACCGGGCTGATTGAAAGATAGATGAGCCGCGGATTAACGCGGATGACGCGAATCAGAGTAATAACCTTCTGATCTGTGTCATCCGCCTTAATCTGCGGCTTATTCGCGCCGGGCGATCTGTGGAACCGGCGTAATCTGCGGATGGCAAGCTAACGCCGCGCTCCTGTTAACCGCCCCGTCAAGTGTGTTATAAAGGCGCGTCTACCCGGCACTTTTCGTAATCGGCAGGATGTTCTGGCGTTAACCGGTTCATGATTTTCCACTCAGTTCGAAATGAAGTACCCAGCCTGTAAATTAGGCTTCCTTCGCGGCCTTTTAGCACTATTCGTTTCGCTGGCGATCATCGCTTCGAGCCACGCATACTCGCTTGCCTCCTTCGGCAACTCAATTAAGCAGCCGGCGCAGATAGAGAGCGGAGACGAGCTGCTTTTCGCGACCGCAACCGTCACCGAAACCGGAGTCCGGCTGGAATGGGCGAGCAAGCGGGACCCGGACAATCTTGGCTTCAATATCTATCGGTTGAGGGACGGACAGCGCTCCCGTATCAATCGTGAAGTTATTCCCGGTTCGCTCTTTCTGGCCGGCCCAAATGCTTCAGCAGCGGCAATCGCCGTTCGCAGCCATTCGCACGGTTGGGTTGACCTTCGTGGAACAGCGGATTCCGTTTATTACATCGAGTCAGTAAGCCTCTCGCGCCCGGCGCGTTTCCACCGGCCGCTGACGCCGGTCTTCGAAAATGTTCCCGGGAAGAAGCAGTTTCCGCGTCTCAGCCAGGCGCCAACACAACCCGAAATATCAGGCGCCGATTCCACCGATTCTTTCGACACCAGTTACCGCGAGCTTGGCTATCCCGTTCGGGCTAATGCGGCGCCTCGGCAGCAAATGATGGCTTCGACGCTGGAGGAGCAATGGGCCATAGCTGCGCAGACCGGAGTGAAGATCGCGGTCCGCCATCAAGGTTGGTATCGGGTGACACAACCGCAGATGGCGGCGGTGGGTTTTAGTCCCACGGTTGATATCAGAAACCTCCAGTTGTTTGTCGATGGTCAGGAGATGGCCATCAACACGAGTCAGAGCGCGGGACCTTTTGGCCCTTCAGACTACATAGAGTTTTTCGGGAGCGGACTTGATTTACCGACGACCGACGTTCGTACTTATTACCTGATCGCCGGGACGACCGCCGGCAAGCGTGTTCGCGGAGAGCTCCAGGTTGATTCAATTCCGGATTCCACCCCAGCGCCGCAGGCCACGCCACCGCCTGGCCCAGGCGCGAATCCCGTTCCCTCTCCAAAGAATCCCTGGTCTGTCTGGCAGTGGGAGAAGTGGGAAATCTCAGCGGGTCAACCAATAGGTATTTGGTTTATTTCCGGGCTCCTTATTTTGCCGGTCGCGAAACCCAGGCAGTCAGAAAACACAATTGCGGTTGTGCCCAGTCCATTCTCGCCCGGTCCCATGTCGGTAGACCAGAAGTCGGATTCAAGTTTCTGCGCCGCACTGCCTGCTTCAGAACTGCCTGCGGTAGCGGGCGCGCCGGTGCTCTTGTCAGAACCGCCTGCGGTAGCGGGCGGGCCGGCGCTCTTGTCAGAACCGCCTGCGTTAGCGGGCGGGCCTTCAAACGAATTGAAGCCGTCGCCGCCGATGCGTGCCTTCCGAGCCAAAAAGAAGCGAAACCGGAAACGCGTTCGTCGGCAAGCACCCGCACCCAAACGCGAACACAGTCATGCGCTGGCGCCAGCGGCGGGGCCGAGCAGTTTCCAGTACACAGTCGAACGCAAGGACCGCATTGTCTATTTTTCCAGCTTGCTAAATGGTGATGAGGAAAATTGGTTTGGTCAGGTGATCTCCAACCCCACTACTCCCGCCACCCAGACCCTTACTACTCCGAATCCGGCCTACTCCGCCGCGGGACCAGCCCGCCTGGAGGTCAGGTTGCAGGGCGCGAATCACGTCACGCACCAGGTGAGCGTGAAGTTTAACGAAGTAGTGGTCGGCAACTTCAGTTTCTTTGGCGTGGGTAGTTCGGTGCTTGCGTTTGATGTGCCGCTGTCGTTGTTGCAGAACGGCGCTAACACACTCAAATTTACTCCCGCCGGCTCCGGCGACGTCAGTATCGTCGACTATGCACGCATTACTTACCCGCACACTTTTCGCGCCGATTCCGACATCTTAAACTTTAGTCTTCTCGGCACTCAGACGCTTCAAGTTGATGGCTTCTCCAGCAACGCCGTTCAGGTTATCGACTACACCGATCCATTCAACGTCAGTCTGATCAAGCCCGAGCCTGCGACAAACCCTGGCGGCTCCGGCTCAAACATTATAATTCCTCCGAGTAACCCCCAAACCAAAGCGCAGCGACTGCTTTATGCGACCGGGGCAGCGCCCGAAACACCCGCGGCGATCACGCTTAATCAGCCTTCGACGCTCAATCTCAACACCAACAACGCAGACTTTCTGATCGTTACCGCGTCGTTCCTTCGCGACAGCCTGGCCCCGCTGATTACCGCTCGAGAAGCGCATGGATGGAATGTTGAGGTGGTTGACGTCGAAGACCTTTACGATGAGTTCAGTTACGGAGTGCACGGGCCCGAGGCAATCAAAGTTTTCCTGGAGCGCGCGAATGTTCAATGGGTACTCAAACCCAGGTATGTAATTTTCGCCGGTGATGCGAGCTACGATCCGCGCAACTATGAAGGACACGGCAACGCTGATTTCGTGCCGACGAAGCTCGTCGATGCTACTTACAATGAGACTGCGTCTGATGATTGGCTGACTGATTTCGATGACAATGGCATCGCCGATATTTCGATCGGCCGTTTACCGCTGAGGACCACCGCGGAAACCGATCTGGTTGTTTCAAAGATCGTCAACTACACGCCGGCTAATGTCCCGGAAGCTGCGTTGCTGGTGGCCGACAATCCCGGCACTCCGCCCACCTGGGATTTTGAGACGTCAAACGACGACGTGCAGGCACTGCTTCCCGGAAGTATGACCGTGCAGCGAATTAACATCCGCACTCAGCCGTCCAACGCGCAGGCCACTGCCAACATCATCGCTTCCCTTAACGAAGGGCGGGTTATCGTCAACTATTCAGGTCACGGCAATGTTGATGTTTGGACCGGTAACCAAATATTCAGATCCATCCATGCGAGTGCACTGACAAATGGCAACAAGCTCTCGTTTGTGGTAGTGATGGATTGTCTCAATGGCTACTTTCATGTTCCTACCTCCTCGCTGCAGTCGCTTTCCGAAGCCTTCCTGAAGGCCCCTAACGGTGGAGCGGTCGCCGCCTTCGCTTCTTCCGGTCTGACAATCACTTTCGGTCAGCGCCAGATGGAGCTCGAGCTTTATACGCAATTGTATGGCGCTCAGCCGATAGCCCTCGGCGATGCGATCAAGATTGCCAAGGCCGCATCGGGTGATATCGATGTGCGCCGCACCTGGATCTTCTTCGGCGATCCGTCGATCAAGATTCGGTAAAGTTTTCTGTCAGTTTTCAGCATTTCGGGTTATCAACTTTCAAGGATTAGGGGAAAAGTCTCTGTACGCCCCATGGAGGACTTTATGAAAACGCTTGGTTTCGTTTTGGCAGCAGCAATGGCTGTGGTCGCGGCTAGTTCAAATGTGTCGGCGCAAACAACCTACACCTGGAATCAGACTGGGACTGCTGCGTGGACCACCCCAACAAACTGGTCACCAACGCGAGTGACGCCCGCGGCGGACGATGTGCTGGTCTTCAATAACGGCGCGACTACTACCGCCACAGCGGTGCCCGCTCAAACTATCGGCCAGTTGTCAGTGTCGGGTAACACCAACGTGACCCTTCAAGCCGGTGCCACAGCCACGCTCACCATCGCCGGTGGCGCTGGAACAGACCTGTCGGTAGCGGCGGGTTCGCAGCTAAATGTGAATACAGTCACAGCACTAACAATAAACCTTGCCACTGGTGCGACCGGCAGTATCAGCGGAGCTATGACCTACTCCGCCGGCGCCCACAGGCTGACGGCCGTCGATGCCAGTGGAATTACTTTCAACAGTGGCTCGACGTTTACCGAAGGAACAGCGTTTTCCGGAAACCCGTTTGGCACCACTAGCCTTCTCTCCGTCGTTTTCGCGAGTGGTTCGACATTCGTGTACATCGCTGGTAGCAATCCGTTTGGAGCAGGACAACCCAGTTCGGTGGTGGTTTTCCAGAGCGGCAGTCTATTCAGCAGTCAGGGAACTGGTGCGCCGGCTTTCTCGGGCCGTACTTATGCAGACTTTGAATTGAATAATGGCGCAGCCGTGGTGAGTGCCACGGGTGGTGGCGCCACCTCTATCAATAACTTTACCATCACCGCCGGAACTTTTAACTTCGGCATGACTGGTACACCCGGCCATTCGATCAAGGGCAACATCAGCGTTGCCGCCGGCGCGACACTCAATTTCAATCCAGCGACTACTGCAACCCCAACGCTTAACTTGAATGGAACATCGACTCAGACCATAAGTGGCGCGGGCACGATTACACTGAACGACGCTGACCAGACCATCGTCGTCAATAATCCGAGTGGCATCACGCTGACCAGAGATCTAACATTTACCCTCGGTGCGCTCACGCTGAGTTCAGGTGTCATCACAAGTGGTGCAAATGTGCTGACTATCGGTTCAGGTGCCTCGATGTCGGGAGCCAGTCCGACTGCCTACGTGGATGGCAATTTGAGGAAGGTTTATGCCGCCACCGGCGTTAAAGGATTTGAAGTTGGAACGGCCAACGGATATTCGCCGGTCTCAGTCAACATTACCGCAGGAACCTTTCCGACCGATTTCACGGTCAGGGCGGTGCAGGGACCGCAGCCAAATGTCAAAACTCCCGCAGCTGCGCTACAAAGATACTGGAAGCTCGCGGCCACCGGCGTGACAGCCAATCTCATCTTCAACTACCTTGACGCGGATGTACCTCCGCCACCCTCAACCGAAAACAGTTTCGTGATCTTCAAGTGGGACGGCGGTTTCACCATGCCCGGAGGGTCGGTGAATACCGTCACCAACGAAGCGAGCATCTCGGGTGTGTCAGACGCTACCTTGCTATCGGACTGGACTTTGGCCCAGCCCAACGCGCCCACGGCCGCCGACGGCACAGTCAGCGGCACGATCGTAGACCCAGCTGGCAACCCAGTCGCCGGCGCGGTAGTGCATCTGAGTGGAGCGCAGAATCGCAAGTTCATTACCGATGCTAACGGTAACTACTTCTTCGACAACGTCGAGACGAATGGTTTTTATCTCGTTACACCGTCTCGGGCAAACTACTCGTTTAACCCTGGCGCGCGTTCCTTCACCCAACTTGGTGAAAGCACCCAGGCGCTCTTTACCGGTGTGCCTTCGCAGCAGACGGCAAATCCGCTCGAAACGCCCGAATATTTCGTCCGCCAGCACTATCTCGATTTCCTCGGGCGCGAGCCGGATGAAGCCGGCTTCAACTTCTGGAGCGATCAGATACTCGGTTGCGGCTCTGATGCAGTCTGCATTGAACGCAAAACTATCAACGTGAGCGCGGCTTACTTCCTGTCGATCGAGTTTCAACGCACCGGCGGAGTGATCGATCGGCTCTATCGCGCGAGCTATGGCCGCAATCCGCGCTACGCTGAGTTTGTGCCGGACCGCGCGGCGATCGCTCAGAACGTCGTGGTGGGCAAGACTGGTTGGGAAGGTCTGTTACTTGGAAATGAGACGTCGTTTGTAAATGTCTTTGTAGGTCGCGAGGCCTTCCGTTCGGCGTACGATGGACTTTCAAACGCTGATTACGTCAACACGCTGATAGCGAACACCGGGGTTGATTATTCTCAACCCGAACGTGACGCACTGGTCGGCGGCTTGAGCGAAGGCACGCTTTCACGCGCGGAAGTTTTGCGGCGCATCGCCGGCAACGAAGACTTCGCGAAAGCAAGATTCAATGCCGCTTTTGTGATGATGGAATACTTTGGCTACTTGCGGCGCGATCCGGATGATGGTGGTTACGCATTCTGGCTCGCGAAGTTGAACCAGTTTGACGGCAACTTCGAACGCGCCGAGATGGTCAAGGCGTTTATCAACTCGGGAGAGTATCGCGCGCGATTTGCGCGGTAGTCGAAGCTGAAACACTGCTGGGAAGGGCCGGTTCCGTGAGGGATTGGCCCTTTCTGTCTGCGGGGGAGTAGAGCTTGAAGGTTTGGAGTGGACGCCTCTGTGCTACCTCTGTGTTTTCGTGTCTCCGGGGTAAATCCTTTTCCCGCAACCGCTCACCACAGAGACACAGAGGTAGCACAGAGTCCGTGAAAGATGACTTCAGCAGCACGGATCATGCTTTTAGCAGCGTGGAAGATGATATTAGCAGTGCAAAATTAAAGATTCGCGCCAGCCAACTGACTGGTTGCCGGACTTTGGCCGCCACTTCGGCGGTGCCCATGGAATTTAATGCCCTGTTCCCTTGACGCCGACACTCTCTATCTGTAAAACCTTCTAACCTAATCCCCGGCCATACATTTGACGCTCTCGCTACTCCTTCAACCGGTTCGAGCGAGGCAAATGTTTTTTGAAGATTGCTCGCTGGAACTACTGAAGGATAAATTTATGTCGTCAAGAATCGCCCCGGTTCGACCTGAGGGTCGTCTTATTTGTGTCGCACTTCTACTTATTGCCGGACTCGCCGGTGTTCATCAATTTACCAATCTGCTTAAAACGCCGGTTGTGCTGGCAAATAGCACACCGCAGACGCTTCCGTTCACACAGGATTGGACCAACCTCGTCCTTATCACCGCCAATGACACCTGGACGGGAGTGCCGGGTATCGAGGGCTTCCTGGGTGACCGCGCTGCGTCGGGTACAACGACGAATATCGATCCGCAGACGATTCTTGAGCCTCTCACGACCATTGATGTGATTGCGAATCAGACTGACACTTCTATTAACAATGGGGGCGTGGCTGAATTTCATACCACTTCGCAGCCAGGCGCGCCGGGGACGAATCCCACCATAGCTCTTCAGGGATCCGGAACCGCAGATCATCCGAACATTATCCTGTATCTCAACACTACTGGTCAGAGCACTATCAATGTCTCATACAACCTGCGTGACATTGACTGCCTTGCTGAGAACGCCCAGCAGCAGGTTGCGCTCCAGTATCGCGTCGGAGCAGTCGGCAACTTTACGAATCTGCCCGCGGGTTATGTTTCTGACGCTACTAACAATACCGGCCCCTGCGACCTGGTCACTCCGGTGAGTGTGACCTTGCCCCCAGCCGCTGATAATCAGGCGCAGGTTGAGGTCCGAATTATCAGCTCCAATGCAGCCAGCAATGACGAATGGGTTGGCATAGATGACATCAGCGTTACTGCTGGTGTCGCGAGTGATAACCCGCCGACGGTCAGCAGCACTGGTCCCTCGGATAACGCGGTAAACGTACCCGTGAACGTCAATGTTTCTGTCACTTTTAACGAACCGGTTACTGCGTCTGCCAGTTCTTTCCAGATCAGTTGTGCCACCAGCGGCGTGCACGCGTTCAGTTTGAGCGGGGGGCCGTCGACTTACACACTCGATCCCACAGTCGATTTCACGCAGGGTGAAGTGTGCACGGTGACTGTGGTCGCAGCCCAGGTGACTGATCAGGACGGACCAGCCGATCAGATGGCGGCGAACTACGTCTTTGATTTCACGATAGTGAATACTGCGCCCGTTGCGATTCACGATATTCAAGGCAGCGGTGCGACGTCGCCTCTCGTAGGTTCTTCAGTCACCACGAGCGGAATTGTTACTTTGCTTCGCACCGGTAGCAACGGCGGTGGCGTCGGCGCCACAGCCAGCGGCTTCTTTCTGCAGACACCCGAGGCTAACGCGGATGCGGATCCAAACACTTCGGAAGGCATCTTCGTTTTCACCTCGACCGTCCCGACCTACACCGCTCCGGCAACACCTGTGGCCGTTGGCGATGAGCTAACTATTACCGGCACCGTGGCTGAGTTTGGCACTGGGGGAACGGGCACCCAAATCAGCGCTGTTACCAACCTGACGGTCATTGATACCGGCAACAGCCTCCCGACCGCGGTAACTATTACGGCCGCAGACTTACCAGGCAACGCTCCGGGGCAGCCGCAGTTGGAAAAATACGAAGGGATGCGCATGTCGGCCGCTTCGCTTACCGTCACCGCCCCCAACGACAATTTCTTCGACGTAGCGACCGTGCTTCCAAGTGTGCCGCGCGCGCAGGTGTTTCGCGAGCCCGGCATTCCCGTCAGCGATCCGGTGCCGCCAGATCCCACCACGGGCTTACCCGATTGCTGTATCGCGATCTGGGACGAAAATCCTGAACGTCTGATGGTTGACACTAACGGGCGGGCACTGTCGCCGCTGGTTGGTTACACCTCAAATGTGGTCTTTACCGGTGTCACAGGACCACTCGATTTTGCCTTCGGGCAATATCGCTTGATTCCGCAAGCGCCGCTGTCAGCGACGGCGAATATGAGTGCGATACCCGTACCGGCGCCCTCCCCAAATGAGTTCACCATTGTTGGGTACAACATTGAGAACTTTAATAACGATCCTACGCAGCGAGAAAAGGCTTCGCTGACCGTGCGCACAATCCTGCGTTACCCGGACATTATCGGTGCGGTCGAAATCTTTGATCTCGCCGACCTTCAGGCACTGCGTGACGAAATCAATAACGATGCTGTCGCCGCGGGCGATCCAAATCCGATGTACGAGGCATATCTCGTCGAGCAGGATGGGACCAGCAACGATAACGATCAGGATGTCGGCTACCTGGTAAAAACTACGCGCGTCAGCGTTAACAGCGTTACGCAGGAACTTGAGGGGGAAACTTTCGCCGAGCCGGGTGGAAATCCGGTGGCCATTCTGCACGATAGACCGCCGCTCGTTCTCGATGCCCAGGTGAATCCTACAGGTTTGAATCTTCGGGTTATCGTCGTCGTTAACCACTTGCGCTCGTTTATCGATGCGGAACTGGTTGGCGGTGATGGCCCACGCGTACGCGAGAAGCGAAAGAAACAGGCCGAGTCACTCGGCACTCTTCTACAAACTTTGCAAACCAACAATCCGAATACCCCCGTGGTGTCAGTCGGCGATTACAACGCGTTCCAATTCAGCAGTGGTTACGATGATTCTGTCAGTGTGCTGAAGGGTACTCCTACTGCGGACAATCAGATCGTAGTCGACCAGAGTCCCGATGTGCTTAGCCCAGACTTCGTTAACCTGATCGAAAATGTGCCCGCGGATCAGCGCTACAGCTTCGTCTTTGAACATACGGCGCAGGTGCTCGATCAGATTTTGGTAAACAACGTCGCGCAACAGCTCTACACGCGCGTTGAAGTCGCACGCGTGAATGCTGATTTCTATGAACTACCGGCTGCGGACTTTGCGAGCAATTCAGCCCGCGCCGAGCGCAACTCGGATCACGATCCGGCCGTTGCTTATTTCAATTTATTCTCTCCGACTGCGGCTGATGGAAAAGTAAGTGGGTCGATCACGGACAACCAGGGCCAGCCAATCGCTGGCACTGTCGTAAGCCTTAGTGGCACGCAGAACCGGAAGACGATTACCGATGCTGCGGGCAACTACCGTTTCGAAGACGTGGAGACCAGCGGGTTCTACACCGTGACGCCTTCGCGCACGAATTACACATTCGGTCCGACCAGCCGAACTTTCACCCAGCTTGGGAATGAGACGGAAGCGGCCTTTACCGGATCAGCCGGAACGTCGAATGCGGATCCGATGAACACTCCGGAATACTTTGTGCGGCAACAGTATCTGGATTTCCTGGGACGGGAGCCGGATGAATCAGGGTTCAACTTCTGGAGCGATCAGATTCTTGAATGCGGTGGGGATACAAGTTGCGCCGAGGTGAAACGGATCAACGTTTCGGCGGCTTATTTCCTGTCGATAGAGTTTCAGCGCACGGGTGGACTGGTGGATGGGCTCTACCGAACGAGCTTTGGGCGCGCGCCGAAGTATGCGGAGTTTATGCCTGACGCGGCGGCGATGAGAACCAACGTCGTGGTGGGCCGAGGCGACTGGGAAGGACAATTGCGCACGAACCAGCAGGCGTTTATCCAGTCGTTCATAAATCGCGATGCCTTCCGGTCTGCTTACGACGGACTAAACAACCGGGGTTATGTGGATGCTTTAGTCAACAACACGGGCGTGAGTTTCAGCGCGAGTGAACGTGAGGGTTTAGTTAGCATGCTTGATCGCGGCGCGACCCGAGCTGAGGTGTTATTACAAATTGCGGAAAACGATCGCTTCGTAGCGGCGAAGCGGAACGCGGCGTTTGTGATGATGGAATACTTTGGCTATCTGAGACGAGACCCGGACCCGAATGGCTATGAATTCTGGTTGAATAAGTTGAACCAGTTTGATGGCAACTTCGAACGGGCAGAGATGGTTAAGGCGTTCATCAGTTCGGCCGAATACCGCGCGCGCTTCGTGCGGTAAAAGTTTTAGCACAGGTGGGTGAAGCCCAGCGCTGAGAGCGTTCATGATTAGAAGGGTACGGGAGGCCGTGCCCTTCTTCTTTGTGTTTCCCTCTCCAAAACATTGACTTGCGGCGTAAGTGAAGATACCTTCTGCCTGCTTTATCTATGAATGAAGGCTTGCGGGACCTGCATCCGGTCTCAAGGTTTTTATTCAGCACTAAACTCCGCTAAGAAATAATTCAAGTACCCAGCGTTAACGACAGTTAATAGACAAGGTCTGACAGTCTTCCGAATTTCAATTCGGACGACTGAAGCGTCGTCCTTCATATGCTCGACATGTGAAGAGAGGCGGAAGTATTTAAACTAATCGAAACCAGGAGTCGATATGAAAAGGTTCGCCCCAATCAGTAACCCTACAACTCTAATTGTGCGCCTTAGCGTAGTCGTTTTCGCTGCTTTGTTCTTATTCACCTTGACTGTCTTCATTGCTCCCACCGCGTCTACGCAAGACGATGGCGGGCAGGCACATGTGGCCGAGCGCGTGTCTAGCAGCCTGACTCGGGCGGATAGCAAAGAAAGGGCGAAGTCCTCCGATCCTGATGAGGTGGCGACAGAATCGTCAGCTCCTGCCCCCATATCGTCGGAAGCGATTTCGGGCACGAGCTATCCCTTCACTTCTGGTGCCGCGGTTCTCGAGGACATGTCCACCGGCACCACGCAACTCGTTGCTGCCGGTTCGGATGATGGCGCTTCTCCCGTAACAAATATCGGATTCGATTTCTGGTATGACGGTGTTCGCTTCACGCAGTTTTCCGTCAACGCCAACGGGCTGGCGCGGCTGGGTAGCACCATCGTCACGACTGAGTTTGATAACGGAAGTGCGACCTTTGGGTTTAATACCACAACCAATGCGCCAAAGATTGCGCCTTATTTCGACGATATTTGGAGTGGCACCAACGGCAATGTGCGTTTCAAAGTAGTCGGCACAGCACCCAACCGGAAACTGGTCGTCGAGTGGAATAATATGACGATTCCGAGACCAGGCGCGGCCACAACTGGCGCCGGCACATTTCAAATGTGGCTATTCGAATCAGCGGCGGCCACAGGTCCAGGGGTGATTCAGTTTGTTTACGGCAACGGTATAGTCGCTAATGCAACTAACGGTGGATACTCGATAGGTTTGCAGTCTGGCGTCGCAACAAATTTCGCCAGCGTCACCACTACGGGCCCGTCTGTCTCTTATGCAGTCGCAAACAACACGCAGTCTAATGCAATCGCCAGCGGCACCTCATACCTCTTCACGCCAAACGTTCCGCTGGCACCGAGCGCGATGGCAAACGGTCCCATAACAGCGACCTCGATTACCCTTAACTGGGGCGACAACGCTACTAACGAAATCGGTTACGTTATTTATCGCTCGACCGACAATGTGAATTTTAGTTTTCGTACCCAGCTTGCCGCGGGCTCAACCACATTTACTGATACGTCGCTGGTTCCCGGTACGCAATACTTTTACCTCGTTAACGCTGTTACCGAAGGCGCTCTTAGCCCCAATCTGGCACTCTCAGCGACTACCCTGGCAGCTGGCGCCGATACGTGCAGCGGCACTCCAACCCTTTGGACCGCACCAACAAGTTGGCTTGACGGTACCGTTCCGACGAATGGGGATATCGTAACTATTCAATCCGGCTGTACCTTGGCGATTGATACTGCGGCTCCTGCAGCCTACAGAGTCATCGTTCAAAGCGGTGGCACCTTGCAGTTTGATACCCTGGCTGCCGCCACTTTGACGGTTGGTGAAAATGTGACAATCGATGCGGGCGGTACGTTTACAGCGGGACCCGGAGCACTTAACACCCACGTGTTAAGCCTCGCCGGCAGTCTCACCAATAACGGCACTCTCGATTTTCAAACGACTGGCGGAGCGGGGATAACCTTCACCGGCGAGTCTAATAACACTTTTGGCGGCACCGGGGCGACCACCGACATTAGGACGCTAACCATTAATAAAGGGACCTCAAACGCCAACACTCTCGAGCTAAACCCGACGAACTTTACGGTGCAGGGAACAGTGGTGGACGGAGCGCCGATGGCCTTCCTGACGTTGACCAACGGCACATTCAAAATCTCCGGCACTTTTACGGTGGCGGGACGAGTGTTTACAGCCGCTGCATATACCATCGGCGCGACAACCGGCTTTTGGCTGAACAATCCAAACTTTACCGTGTCGGGCCAGGGTGGCTCGCCTACAAACAACGGCCTCCTGCGGATTACTCAGGGAACGTTCAACATCGGCACAGGCACAGGCAACTCAATGGGCTTTGGCAACGCCAGTACGACTATCGTTGAGGGCGGCGCTGTAAATGCGACGGGCCGATTCGGCGTGAATGCTGCCGCCAATGCCATCACTTACACTCAGAGCGCTGGAACGGTTACGGTGTGTACGATCGGTAATGCTTCGGCAACGCTTGCCAGCTTTGACCTTGGCACGAGCCTGGGATCGTCCATCAATATTAGCGGCGGTACCATAGTCAACCAACTCGCGAGCACCGGGGCCACTCAGATTGACTATCGCAACCAGGCGGGCTCAGGCATCCTGGCGCTCACCGGCGGTACTCTGCAGTTGGGCAACGCCGGTTCAGGTGCGGCGAAGGCATTTGTGATTCGCGGTGTCGTTCCCAATCTCGTACTCAACAACACTTCCGGAAATCATTCGGCGAGTTGGAGCACAGTGCTGGTGAACTTCAACAACATCTCGCTTAACATTACGATCAACGTGGGAAACACTCTGAACTTCGGAAATAATGTGTTTCTGTTCAATGGGACTACGCTTACCAATAACGGCACGCTCACCCACAACGGGGCAAGTTCCAATTTCGTTTGGTTCCTGGCTACCGCGCCCGTGTCATATACAGGGACCGGCGTAGTCACCGCGCCAATGAGCAATATGGCAATTCAGGCGGATCAAGGTCTGACCTTCGATCCCACCTCCCCCAACATCGTTACGCCTGCGGTGAGGCTCTTCTCTGGCAACGTCACCAATGCAAACAAGATCACTCTGGGTAATGGCGGCGCCACGACCGGCATTGTTCAGATTGGTAATACAACGACACCCACCGCAGCCGGCACCTTCGATCTGCCGTTCGTTTTCAACCTGGGCACCGGCGGTCAGATCATTTCATACTTAAGGACAACCACGTCGCGGACGACCGGACCAGAAGTGAATCCGACGCGAACACTGTTTTCCTTGAGCCGTGACGATAACGACCCGACGCATACGCTCACGATCGCTGGTGGCGATTTGACTATGACCAGCGTATTGACGGGCACGAGTTCCGCCTTGCAGCTGACCAATGGCAGGATCATCACCGGAGCCAACACACTGATCCTTCCGAATCAAACATCAAATACAACCCGAACCGCGGGCCACGTCGATGGCAATCTTCGAAAGGCGTATACCGCCGCCATCTCGAGGACTTTTGAAGTCGGCACCGCCAATTCTTATTCACCGGCGACAATGAACGTCACCGCGGTCGGCGCTCCTTCGACGTTAACCGTCCGTGCTGTGCAAGGATCGCAGCCGGTGCTCAATCCTGCGACCTCGTTGCAGCGTTATTGGAGCGTTACCGAAAGCGGCGATGTTACCGCGACCATGACCTTCAACTACGCCACCGACGGGCTTGACGTGGTGGGTACAGAGGCCGCCTACCGGATCATCCGAGTATCAGGCGCCACCGCCGTTTACTTCCCAGAAGTTTGCCCAGCGGGCCCTTGCGTGGATGAAGCGGCCAATAACTTCATAATCCCCGGCGTCTCCACCTTCTCAGACTGGACAGCGGGCGAGCCGGCCGCTCCGACTGCGGCACCGGCGATGATCAGTGGTCGGGTAACAACCGCGAGCGGCGCGCCCCTGGCAGGCGTTGTCATGTATCTGAGCGGTGCCAGATCGGGCAAGACAATTAGCGACAGCAATGGCAACTACCGTTTCCAGAACGTCGACACGGAAAACTTCTACACCGTGACGCCGGCGATAGTTAATTACAAATTTAGTCCGCTGAGTCGATCCTTCTCCCTGCAAGCCAATATGACGGACGCAGTCTTTACCGGCGTGCCCGACGCCGGCAGCACCGGCAACGTCATCGACTCGCCGGAATATTTCGTGCGTCAACACTATCTCGACTTCCTGGGACGCGAGCCTGATGAGGCGGGCTTGAATTTCTGGAGCGACCAGATGCTCGGTTGCGGCAACGACTTCAATTGCATTGAGCGTAGAACTATTAACGTCAGCGCGGCCTATTTCCTCTCGATTGAGTTTCAGGAAACGGGCGGCCTGGTGGATGGTCTCTACCGCGCCAGCTACGGACGCGCGCCGCTGTTCGGTGAGTTTGGGCCCGATACCGCCACGGTCGCGCGCGAAGTGATCGTCGGCGAGACAGGCTGGCAGAATAGGTTAGCTGCCAACAAACAGGAGTTCCTCGACGATTGGGTCGAGCGCCCTGCTTTCCGTGCGGCTTACGATGGACTATCGAATTCGAGCTTCGTCGATACCCTGATTGGTCACACGCGTGTGGAGTTCACTGCCGAAGAGCGAGCAGCCTTCGTCAGCGGTCTCGAGGGCAACACGCTGACGCGGTCCGCCGTCTTGCAACGCATCGCTCAAAACGAACGCTTTGTGAAGGCGAAATTCAACGAAGCGTTTGTGCGGATGCAATACTTCGGCTACTTGCGGAGAGATCCGGACGACAGTGGGTTCCACTTCTGGCTCGACAAGCTCAACCAGTTTGAGGGCAACTTCGAACGGGCAGAGATGGTCAAGGCGTTCATCACGTCAGGCGAATACCGCGCGCGCTTCGTGCGGTAACCTCACTCACGATCTGGCATAGCCCGACCGTGAGCGAGAACGCACAATTAAAACCCAGGGGCACGGCATGCCGTGCCTCTGCCTTTTTATGGACGAACGCTCCGCTGGGAGCGCAATGTTTCGCTCCTGGCGGCGAAAATATTTGTGAGCGTCGTGGGCTATAAACATTTCGCTCTGGCGGAGCGAGATACGAATAGTGCGACTGATATCACTCAATCCTGTGGGTCGAATACTGAACCGGCAGCGTTAGCGACCGGGTCAAAGAATCAATCTGCAGTTGGCTTTTCACCAATTCGTGGGCCGTCCCACATACGAAGATGCGTCAAGCATCCGGTCGCTATCGCTCCCGGTTCTGACTTCTTCTTATGCAATTCCATGGACGGGCGCTCCGACAAGGAGCGCAATGGTTATAGCCAGTGTCTAAGGATAAACCGGGAGCCAGTATTAACGAGCGCCAATAGTTGACAAGTTTTCTAACTTCCGGCTAAAGTCTCTGACGTTAGTTGCACACCAATTTAGAGAAAATCCCAAACGGTCTTTTTTAGACGTCACCTTCTCATCGCACAAAGAGAGCGATCTCAGAATCGGTTCTTTTGTCGTTGAAAATCAGTTGACTACTCGCTGAGTGTAATTGCTCGTCAGTTTTTTCGTCAGGAGAACATTTCCATGCGCAAGATTTCGCCCTCTTCCCCTATTTCTGTAACTGCCGCATCCCGTATCGCGAAGAAGTTGTTCCCTGCTCAAGGGCGACTGGTGGCTTTGGTAGTAATGTTTCTCGTAGCGTCGGCGCTCGTGGTGTCGACCGCAGCGTGGGCAAAAAAGAAGAAACCTCAGAAAGCCAAAGCCGAGCTAACGTTGCGCAGTGATTCACGCAAGGATTCAGGGGCCCAGCGCGCAGCCACGAGGGATCTGGCTCAGCGAAAGTCGCTTGGCAAACTTACCGGCTCAAATCGGGTCGATGATGACCCAGTGCTTTCTCGCACACCGGTGGAGCGCCGCCTGACAAAGGCTCGGGAGTTTACCGGCGACCTCCGTAATCTGCCGAAGCGACGGCCGGTAGTAAAAGACAGAGTTAGCGGCAGGCCTAAGCCGCCCCCCGGCTTCCGTTTGCTTGATAACCCCCTCGCATCGAAGGGATCTCTCCAGCCCTCAGTGGCGCCTCAAGCTGTCACCGCGCCCCCGCCGATCCTTGAATTCGAGGGACTTGACCGCGAAAACTGGGGCGCCGGCAGCCCTCCGGACGTTACTGGCGACGTTGGTCCCAATCATTACATTCAGGCAGTGAACACCTCAGTTGGTATTTACGACAAGACGACTGGCGCACAAATTACAGCCTTCACATTCGATACGTTAATGAGCCAGGGAAACTTTGGGAATCTCTGCGACACAGACAATTTTGGCGACCCAATCGTTCTTTACGATACGTTTGAAGATCGCTGGGTTCTTACCGACTTTGCCTTCATCCTCGATGGAGGGGGGAACGTCAATCCCCAGACGGCTTTCCAATGTTTCGCGGCGTCAAAGACCGCTGATCCGGTCGCTGGCGGCTGGAACTTTTATTCAATCGAAACCGCTGGTGGTCTCGGGGATTATCCGAAACTGGGCGTTTGGCCTGACGGTATTTACATGTCAGTGAACATGTTCGGTTACGCTGCGGCCGGCGCTTTTCAGAATGCGCGCGTTTATGCGTTCAACAAGGCACAGATGTATGCCGGCGCGCCCACAGTCCAGTCGGTGGAGTTTCAAGTCGGAGACGACTTCACCGTTTTGCCGAGTAACGCTCGATTGCAAACTGGCACGCCCCCTCTGGGGACACCTAATTACTTCGTTTCCACCTGGAATTTCCTTAACGGGCTAACGGTTTACAAGTTTCACGTGGATTGGGACAGCATTTCGCTTTCAACCTTTACCGGTCCGGACGTCCCACTGGCCGCGACAAGTTGGCCCAATGCCGCCGTCGGCAACGCCCCGCAGCCGGGCACGGCCCAACTCCTCGACGTTTTGCAGATTCGGGCGATGATGCAAAACCAGTACGTCAACCTCGCCGGAGTTGAGTCCCTCTGGAATACGCACACCGTGCGTCGAGCGAACACTACCGGTTTTGCCGCGCCGCGCTGGTACCAGCTCGACGTTACCGGCGGAACCGTCGCGGCCAACATCGCGCAGGCGGCGACGTGGGATCCGAACGCGGCAAACGTAATGCATCGTTTCATGCCGAGCCTGGCACTGGATCGCGCAGGTAACATGGCGCTTGGGTACAGCACCTCTAATGCCACGGCCCCCAACTTTCCGTCAATCCAGTATGCAGGCCGGCTTGCAGGCGATCCGATAAACACCTTCAGCCAGACCGAGCAAATGATGTTCACCGGAACCGCATCACAGACCACCAGCTCCCGCTGGGGCGATTACACCACGATGTCGCTCGATCCGGACGGGTGTACTTTCTGGTTTACTAATCAATATGCGAACCCAGCCTCTCAAGCCGCCAATATGCGTTGGAGGACCCGAATCGGGAAATTCCAATTCCCGGGTTGCAATCCGGTTGGCGCGGGCGGAACTTTGCAAGGCACAGTCACGCTGACCCCGGGTGGCACTCCCGTTGACGGTGCCACTGTCGAATTGGGCGCGCGCAGCACCACGACAAATGCGAGCGGTTTTTATTCCTTCGCGGCGCTTCCCGCCGGCACCTATCCGGAGGAAACAGCCAGCAAGCCGGGTCTTAACGAAGACACGGAGAACACCATAGTAATTACAGACGGCGGCACCACGGTTGAAGACTTCCAGTTGACAGCCGCGCCCCAGGCATCGTGCCTGACGGATACTACGCAGGCTGATTTTCAGATGGGTGTCGCGACGGATGTTGACCTCACCACTAACGCTGGAGATGTCATTCTGTTGGACGCCCCAAATCAGGATCAGGAAAACGAAACCCTCGGCACGAGCGGCGTTGGCATCACCGTTACGACTTGGGGAGGTCAGACGTTCACTCCCTCAGTCACTGGAGAGTTGGTCAGCGCGGACGTAAGTATCTTCTGCTCCGGCTGCACCGGAACGTCCCCAAACTTAACACTTTCTGTAAGGGCTACGGCCGCAGGGTTGCCAACAGGCGCTGACCTTGCAACCGCTACGATTCCCGGGAACAACAGCGGTGCATCAAGCTTCAATACGGGAGTCTTTGCTGTACCCGCGACCTTAAACGCAGGCACACAGTACGCGCTAGTGGTGCGCCCGACGGCGAACCCTGCGCCCGGAACATACGCGCTGACCCGCAGCGGTACCGCTACCCTAGGCGCCGATGTTTACGCGGGCGGTACGCGCGTTAGTGGGGCCACCAGCGGCACGGTTTGGTCCATTCCTACAACCGGTGGAGTAACGACTGACGCAGGTTTCCACACCTACATGGCTACCGGCTATGCCCCGGCGGGTAATTTGGTTTCCTCGTTAAAAGATGGAAATCCATCGCCTGGAAACTTTGTCCATTTCACCACTCTGACGTGGAACGCAATCACACCCGTAAACACCACGGTCAAATTCCAGGTGGCGATGAGCGATAGCGAATTCGGACCGTTTGATTTCGTCGGTCCGAACGGAACTGCTACGTCATTCTTTACGACAAGTCCCGCCAACATCCCTAACTTTGGCGGCAACCGTTACCTGAAATATAAAGCGTATCTCGAAACCACGAGCGGGCTGGTGACGCCTACTTTACAAGACGTCTCAGTCTGTTGGAACAACAACAACGCTCCAACGGCTGCTAATGGAATCATCAGTGGCAGGATCGTTGGAAACGACGGTAATCCCGTTGCCGGCGCCGTCATTCAGTTGAGTGGAACGCAGAACCGCCGGTCCATTACCGATGCGAATGGAAGCTATGCTTTCGAAGCTGTCGAAACTACCGGCTTCTACACCGTCGCTCCGGCAATGGTTGGCTATAACTTCAGCCCGGCAACGCGCTCGCTCTCGGCGTTGGGCAACCGGACCGAAGCAATGTTTACTGCTTCGCGTACTGCAGGGCCCGCACCCAACGCGATTGACAATGCTGAATATTTCGTACGCCAGCAGTACCTGGATTTCCTCGGGCGCGAGCCTGACGAAAGCGGGTTTAACTTCTGGAGCGAACAGATCGTGACCTGTGGCGAAGACGCCATCTGTCGTGAGACCAAGCTGGTTAACGTCTCAGCCGCTTACTTCCTGTCGATAGAGTTTCAGCGCACCGGAGGTCTGGTGGATGGACTTTATCGCACCGGCTTCGGCCGCGCTCCGAAATATGCAGAGTTCGTTCCGGACACAGCGGTGGTATCGCGAGATGTCGTGGTGGGCCGCACCAACTGGGAAGCGCAGTTGACGGCAAACAAACGAACCTTCATTGATGCGTTTGTCGCTCGCTCAAGTTTCCGTGAAATCTATGACGGACTGAGCAACGCCGCCTACGTTGACAAGCTGATCGCAAACACCGGTGTTGGATTCAGCGCTAGTGAACGCGATGCAATGGTGAGCAGTTTGGGCAATGGTTCATCACGAGCTGACGTGTTGTTGCGCATCGCCGAGAATGAGCAGTTTGCAAACTCGAAGCGCAATGCCGCGTTTGTAATGATGGAATACTTTGGCTACCTGAGAAGAGATCCGGACCCGAGCGGATATCAGTTCTGGCTCAACAAACTCAATGAGTTTCAGGGGAACTTCATCCGAGCGGAAATGGTCAAGGCGTTTATCAGCTCAGGCGAATACCGGGCGAGGTTTGCACGATAAAACTGCAAGGGCCAACTGATTGCCGGTTGAATCCCTGCCTTCTTTGGTCTCATGTTGGAGGCGTGGTAACGCCTCCGCATGAGCTCTCTTCGCGGTACACCAACCGATTGAAGCAGGAACAAATCGGGCTGGTAAAAGTGACGCGGTCGGGCAGGCTGATAAATGCGGGAGGCGGCTTGCAGAATACAGCTGGTTCGGCTAGATTATCGCCGTTCACTATTGACTAGTTTGCCCCGGTCAGGATATTGTCTGAACTCGCTCATCATCAACCGCCTTGACGCAAGTACCGACGCATCAGAGGTAGTCGAGAAGCCTTCCAGAGAAATATAAGCGAGACTGACGCACTAAAATTTTCTTGTCTCACGAAGGCCAAAGCCCGAGACAATCAATGCAGGCACTATTGAGCAATCTAACTGACATTACGCGAGCGCGATAAGGAGCTGGACATGGAAAAAATGCCGCAAGCACGGAAGAGCGGATTGATCGTCAAGGCGGTTGACGGCGAAGTGCTGATTTACGATCAGGATCGCAACAAAGCGCACTGCCTGAATCAAACCGCAGCAAAAGTCTGGGACTATTGTGATGGCAAAACCACGATAGCCACCGCTTGCGAGTCTCTGGCCCGTGATCTTAACGCGCCCGTCGATGAAAACCTGGTCAGATATGCTGTTGATCAATTTGCTACTGATCACTTGTTGGAAACAGCAGGCGAGATGCCGGCGTTTATGATTCCGGGTATGAACCGGCGGCAAATGGTGCGAACGCTGGGACTGGCCGCTGCCGTTGCGGTGCCGCTGGTGTCGTCCATCCTTGCTCCTACTCCTGCACAAGCTGCGACGTGTTTCCCAAGCACTGCGGCCTGCACGCTCAGTTCCGAGTGTTGCAGTGGCGTGTGCAGCGCAAACGTCTGCACCTAAAAGCTCAAGACACAAATCAATGCAAAGGGCGAGGAGCATTTGGCTCCTCGCCCTTTTGTTTAATCCCAACGGTTTGATCAGACTACATGAAAAAACTGTGGGCGCGGGATTAAGCGCCTATGCGCAACGGCCCAACGGCCCAACGGCTCAAGGGGTCAAGGGTACAAGGGCTCCTGGGGCTTCAGGCTTCCCGCACCACAATCGGCTCAATCTCCGCCGGTCGCGCGCCACTGTCTCGATGAGTGACGCCGGCAATTGGCGGTGGCGGTGGGTTTGCCACCAGGACTTCAAGCCCAGCATCAATCACCTCGTTTATTCGTGCGACAAACACAATCTCCAGCTGCTTGCGCACATCGTCCGGAAGGTCTTCGATATCAGCCTCATTCCGCGAGGGCAGCAGGATGCGACGAATGCCGGCGCGATGTGCGGCAAGAATTTTTTCCTTGAGTCCACCCACCGGAAACACCAAACCCGAAAGCGTGATCTCGCCGGTCATTGCCGTGTCGGGACGCACTCGGCGTCCAGTGTAGAGCGATGCCAGGGCCGCCGTAATCGTAACACCCGCGCTTGGTCCATCTTTGGGAATCGCTCCGGCAGGCACGTGCAAATGCACTCCGTAGTCCTTAAACATTTCCGGACTAATGCCAAACTCAGTGGCGTGGGACCAGAGATACGACTGTGCCGCGCGCGCGGATTCCTGCATAACTTCACCAAGCTGGCCCGTGATCGTTAGACCTCGTCCCCCGGGTAGCAAGGTGGCCTCGATAAACAAAACCTCGCCGCCCATTTCCGTCCAGGCCATTCCTGTTGCCACACCAGCAGGCAGTTCTTTGCGTGCCTGCTCAGGGTAGAACCGCGGCGCGCCGAGATAGTCGTTTATGTTTGGTGCATCAACGGTCACTGATTCGGCTTCGCGCTGGGCAATTTTCAAAGCGATCTTGCGGACCACACTGCCGATGTTGCGTTCCAGTTGCCGCACACCTGCTTCGCGAGTGTAACGCGTGGCAATCAATTCGATAGCGGCGTCGCTAATACTAAACTGCGGAGGTCGCAGCCCATTCTCCTCAATCTGGCGCGGGACCAGATACCGGCGAGCGATCTGCAGTTTTTCCATGTCGCTGTAACCCGGAATCGTGATCACTTCCATGCGGTCACGAAGGGGCGGCGGAATCGGACCCATCTGGTTGGCTGTTGCGATGAAAAAGATATGCGAAAGGTCGAACGGCAAATCGAGGTAGTGATCGCGAAAAGTGCTGTTCTGCTGCGGGTCAAGAATTTCGAGGAGTGCAGACGATGGATCTCCGCGATAGTCGTTGCCCAGCTTGTCAATCTCATCCAGCATCAGGACGGGATTGTTTACGCCAGCCCGCCGGATTGATTGGATTATCCGGCCCGGCATAGAACCGATGTAGGTGCGGCGGTGGCCGCGAAGCTCAGCCTCGTCGCGCATTCCGCCAAGCGACATTCGTTCAAACTGTCGGCCGAGCGCGCGGGCGATCGAACGACCCAGGGAAGTTTTGCCCACACCGGGAGGACCGACAAAACAAAGGATGGGACTCTTGGCGTCCGGCCGCAATTTGATCACCGCCAGAAATTCAAGAATGCGTTCTTTGACGTCGTCGAGACCATAGTGGTCTTCGTCGAGTATGCGCCTGGCTTCGTGCAGGTCGAGTTTATCTTCCGAAGATTTTAGCCAGGGCAACTCGATCACATACTCGAGATAGGTGCGGATCACATGGTAATCGGGAGCAGCAGCCGGCAGTTTTTCCAACCGCTTCAATTCTCGCTCAGCTTCGGTCCTTACCTCGTCGGGCAGATCAGTTTTCGCCAATCGCTCGCGCAGGAGTTCAGCTTCCGCCCGCTCGCCACCCTCGTCATCGCCCAGCTCCTTCTGGATAGCCTTCATCTGCTGACGGAGAATGTAGTCGCGCTGCGACTTATCCATCTCTGACTGGGCTTCGGTGGCAATCTTGGAGCGCAGCTGAATAATCTCAAGCTCTCGCGCGAGATAGCCGTGGGCCAGTCGCAGCAGTTCATCTGCTGAATTGGCCTCGAGCATTTTTTGTTCCTGCTCCACGCCTAAATTGAGAATTGAACCGAGAAAGTATGCGAGCCGAACCGGTTCAACCGAGCCCAGAATCGCCACCCGTATTTCCGGGGGAACACCGGGCAGGAGCGCGAGCGCCTCCTGAACCATCGCCTGCACGTTTCGCTTGAGTGCTTCGACTGCTTCCTGATCGATGGTTTCCACTTCCGGCAGGATTCGCACCACGGCGCGCATGTACGGTTCTTCCTGTTTCCACTCGACGATCTGAATTCGATCGGTTCCCTGCGCGATGATGTGCATCGTCTCCTCGAGACGTTCCATGCGCTTGATCATCGTCAACGTACCAACCTGATAAAGGTCCGCCGGTTTTGCATCGTCGCCGCCGGATTTCTCGAGGTCTGCGCGTACGGTGATGCAGGCCAGCAGTTTCTCCTCTGTTGACAGGGCAGCTTCAACGGCCGCAACTGAACGCGGCCGGCCTACCGCGAGCGGCACTACGGTCTCAGGAAACAAGGTTGTGTTTTGCAGAGCGAGGATCGCCACTTCAAACAGTTCGCCTCGTGGACGCGTCGGCGTTTCGCTTAAGGGTTGTGGCTGAGGGTCAGCCGTGACTTCTGGTTGTTCCGAAGGTTCCGACATCGGTTGCTTGCTCCGGACTGGTTAACTGCAGCGAAGGTGGACGATCAAAAACCCATCGAGGTAATCGTGGCTTAGTGAAGCGGCTTCGATCGAACAGGGGAAGGGAATGGTTTTTTCGAAGCGACTGTATGTAATCTCCATTTGATGATAACTGTAGCCCTGCTTATAAAAAGTGTCTCGTCTACAACCACGAACTCTCAAACTTGATTGATCAATTTCGATCTCCAAATCGGCTGGGCAAACGCCCGCCAGATCAACCTTCACGATCCAACCTTCGTTGCTCTGATACACGTCGGCAGCCGGATTCCATAGACGGCCGGAAGGTCTGACGCGATGCGCCACCGCCACTAACGACTCACGATTCGGATTTGGCATCTTGGTAGAGTAGGACAGGCATTCCTGCCTGTCCAGGCGCTCTCAACTCTCAAACTGTAAACCAATAAAGGACCCGAGAATCCCTAGTAGCTAGCCGAGCTCTCCGGAGACGAGCATGGACAGACATGGAACCCTGTTCTACTTTGCTCCGTCAATCTCCGCTATTAGTTGGACCCGCGAAGTAATGTCCAGCGTTCCTACCTCAATCGGTGTTTGCGCGGCGATCATGCTACGTGTTTGCATTTGATCCTGGAAAATAGGCCGCGGTGGCTGCACACCCTCTTCCTGAACTTCGACGATACGGACCACTCTGCCGCCGAGTGCGCTCGCGATTACCTGAGCCTTGGCGACCGCTTCGCGAGTTGCCTCCGACAGGGCACGGTCTCGTGCCGGTCGATCCTGGCGCAGAGTGAACGCGATCCCGGAGAGATCATTCGCGCCCGCCTGGGCAGTGGCGTCGATAACCGCGCCGACTCTCGTAAGATCCGATAAGACTACGGTAACGCTGTTTCGCGCTTCATAACCCGTGATGGTTGGCGGTTGGCCTTCCTTGTACACCCTCATGGGCTGCAGGCTATAACCGCTGGTCTTAACCTCCGCGCCCGCACCAGCCGCGGCTTTCAAGGCTTTCACGACCGCATCGCTTTGGCTGGCGTTCTGCTGTTGAGCTTCAAGTGCACGTCGCCCTTGTGTGACCACCGAAACGGTAAGTATTGCCGTGTCGGGTTGCGCCTGCACGATGGAGTCGCCAGTGACCAGCACCCTGGTAAGTTTTCCGGAATCGCTTCGACTAACTTCGGAGCCGCTTTGTACGAAAGGGCGCATTGTGCGCACTTCAAAAGGAGTGCCCTCCTGATAAGTCGTCATTACATCCGTTTTGGTGTCGCCTGTTGCCTCCACTTCGCTGGTTTCGGCAAACCACTTTTCACTTTGAAACCCCTGTGGGTTGAGTACCAGATATTTTTGATTGCCGGAGACGATCAACCAACCGCCGGCCTCGACGGTGCGCTGCAGCCTGCCTCGCACGGTAATCTCTTTTGCTACAACTGAAATTGAGAGAAGGGCGATTAGAGTCACCGCTCCAAACAGCGTAATAAGTTTTTCCTTCATGATGCCACCTTCCTTGCTTTTCCGAGCTGACTTTAATGAATTTTTGTGCGCCAGCTGTGTTCTCTATCGGGAGTCTTTGTTGCGATTTGCTAGCGGCACGCGAAACGGGGGAAATAAGGAGAGGCACGCGTGTCCCACATGAAGAACGTGCTCAGCTGAACATTCTTGCCTGATGGAGATTATTTTTACTCGGCATCGTTTCCGATGGCTTCCACCGGACAGCAAAGCAGTGCTTCTTCACAGGCGGCGCGCTCCTCGTCGGTTAGCGGCTGCTTGTAGACAAACGAATAGCTGTTTTCGTCGGAGCGTTTGAAATTGTCGGGGGCGGTATCGCGGCAGACGTCGCAATCGATGCAGGAAGAGTCTACGTAATAGGCTCCGGAAACATTCTCTTTTACGCGATCGTTACGATCAGGCATTGCGATTTTAGATTCAGATTTCGGATTTGCGATTGATTCTGGTTTAGTGCGAGTGTTTACAATCCGCAATCTAAAATCCAAAATCTAAAATCCTTACGGGTGCGTCATCTCACCCGGTTTTACATACTCATCAAACTCTTCACCACTAAGGAACCCAAGTTCCACGATCGACTCGCGCAGGCTTATTCCCTTCTTGTGGGCATGTTTAGCAACTTGCGCAGCCTTGTCATATCCAATGTGCGGGTTCAACGCGGTGACCAGCATCAGCGACTCTTTCAGGTTCTTGTCGATCTGATCGCGATTAAGCTCGATACCGCTAACGCAATACTCGACAAAACAGTGACAGGCATCGTGGAGCAGGCGAACCGAGTGAAGGAAGTTATGGATCATCACCGGCTTGTACACGTTTAGTTCGAAGTTTCCCTGGGAGCCGGCGAAGCTTATTGCCACATCGTTACCGAAAACCTGCACGCACACCATAGTCATGGCTTCGCTCTGCGTTGGATTAACTTTGCCCGGCATGATTGACGAGCCGGGTTCGTTTTCCGGCAGGATCAGTTCCCCGAGTCCGCAACGTGGTCCCGAGGCCAACCAACGAATGTCATTTGCGATCTTCATCAGCGACACCGCGAGCGTTTTGATGGCGCCGCCGGCGAACACCAATTCATCATGCGCCGAGAGCGCGGCAAATTTGTTCTCGTGGGATTTAAACGGGAGACCAGTCAGCTCCGCTATTTTCTTTGCCGCACGTTCGCCAAACTCGGGATGCGAGTTTAAGCCAGTGCCAACTGCCGTCCCTCCAATCGCCAGATCAAGCAGGCCGGGCAGGGCAGCGTTCAAACGTTCAATGTCGCGTTCTATCAGGTTGGCCCAGCCCGACATTTCCTGGCCCACGGTAAGTGGGGTCGCATCCTGCAGATGAGTCCGACCGATCTTCACGACGTCGGCAAATTCTTTTGCTTTCGCGTCAATTGCCTGATGCAGGCTCTGCAGCTCGGGGAGCAGCCGGGTCAATTGCTCAGCGGCGGCAATGTACATCGCCGTCGGAAAGGTGTCGTTTGACGACTGCGACATGTTCACATCGTCATTGGGATGGATGGGCTTCTTGCTACCCATTTTCGCACCGGCAATCTCAATGGCACGATTTGAAATCACCTCATTGGCGTTCATGTTGGTCTGCGTTCCGCTGCCCGTTTGCCAAACTCGCAAGGGAAAGTGCGCATCCAGTTTGCCCTCTATAACCTCGTCGCACGCCTGGTCGATGAGCTTAAGCTTTTCGGCGGGCAACTTGCCGAGGTCGGCATTCACGCGGGCGGCGGCCTTTTTCAGAATGCCGAGAGCGCGAATCATCTCGCGCGGCATCTTGTCGTCGCCGATGTTGAAATGGAGCAGCGAGCGCTCGGTTTGCGCGCCCCAGTATTTATCTGCCGCCACTTCGATTTCACCCATCGAGTCGCTCTCGAAGCGCGAATTTGTTTCTTCTTCCGTTTGTTTGGTTGCGTCAGGTAACATGTCAGTACCGCAAAAGTTTGCTTCGAGCTGGTTTAAAATTTGGATGTCTGATATGTGTGCGTGGAATTGTCATTTGAGCTTTAGGCTTCAATTCTACATCACGAGTGGCGGCGCTTAAACCCGAGGGCGGAACTCAAATTCCCGGTCCTCCGCACGGAAGCTCGGGTTTTCGCCATCAGCTTGTCACAAATTGTCGGTAGCATCCCCAAAAGATATGTTTCCCGAACCAGTCCCCCCAGGTATGTCAAATCAGGATATGGGTGCGCTCATCCTGGTCGTGGAGCGAAACCCCGTAGTCCAGCGCCTCGAGCGCTATTTTCTGGAGCACGCCGGTTTCAGCGTCGAGTTTGCCAACGACGGTCTGGCGGCCTTGGCGCGCGCGCAGGAACTGCGGCCGAAGATCCTGGTCGCTGAGATACTCGTGCCGAAGTTGGACGGACTGAGCCTGTGTCAAGCGATCAAGTCGGACCCGGAGACTAAAGATATGCTGGTGCTTATCTTCAGTCATTTGCAAGCGGAAGATCGTGCCAGGGAGGCCGGCGCCGATGCATTCCTCACCAAGCCACTTGACGAAGCCTTGTTGATAAAAACGGTAGAAGGGCTCCTGGCTGAGAACATCCAGCCCGTGGGAAATTGATCCGATGGCTGAGAAAATAACAACCGGAAGCGCCGGCCTTGATGCAGTGTTGTTGGGCGGCATCCCGGTGAACACGATTACTGTGCTCATGGGCGCGCCCGGGTCCGGCAAAACCATCCTGGCCGAGCAACTAGCTTTCGCAAACGCTACGCCCGAAGCTCCCGCGCTTTATCTCACTACTCTCTCCGAGCCGCTGGAAAAGATTTTGGTACACGGGCAGAGTCACAGCTTCTTCGACATAGACAAGATCGGCGTCTCGGTTTTCTATGAAGACCTTGGGGTGATGTTGCGCGAGGCAGGCATCAGCAAGTTGCCGGAGATCGTGCTCGAACTAATTCTCGCGCGCCGGCCCCGCTTCGTGTTCATCGACTCATTCAAAGCCCTGAATGAATTGGTCCAGACCAAAGAGGAACGCCGCACGATTACCTACGACCTGGCAAACGTTTTGTCTTCCTACCACTGCACCAGTTTTTTAGTCGGCGAATATTCGCAGGAGATGATGACTGACTTGCCGGTCTTCGCCATTGCCGACGTGATCATCCAGATGCTCAAGTATTCCAGCAATGTCAGGGAGCATCGTTTTCTGAGAGTGGAAAAGTTGCGCGGCTCTGACTCGGTGCCGGGACTACACGCCTTCGCAATCAAGGAATCCGGAATTGAAGTCTATCCGCGCTTGTTGACCCCTCCGGTAGCGCCGGTTTATTCGACCGAAGTTGAGCGGGTTAACACTGCGATTCCCGGTCTCGACGAAATGATTGAGGCAGGTTTCTGGCGCGGGAGCACCACGCTCGTGGCTGGTCCAACAGGGTCCGGCAAAACGATCATTGCTCTGCATTTTATTTGCGAAGGCGCTTTGAAAGGTGAGCAGGGCCTCTACGTTGGCTTTCAGGAGAACCCTAACCAGCTCACGCGCATCATGACCAGCTTTGGCTGGAAGCCCGAGGAACTGATGAAAGACGGCTTTGAGTTGATGTATCGCTCACCCGTCGAAATGCAGCTCGACAGCGTCAGCAATGAATTGTTTCAGCGCGTGCGCGAGGGGAAAATCAAACGGGTGGTTATCGATGCGCTCGGAGATTTGGAACGGTGCAGTATCGACCGCCAAAGATTTTCAGATTTCATTTATTCGATGACGCAATGGTTTGCCGCGAAAAATGTAACCTGCATTATGACTTATGAAATGACCAATTTGTTTGAGGTTCATGGCATTAGTGATCAGGAAGTCTCAAACATGAGCGACAACATTTTGCTGCTTCGTTACCGGGAAGGTCCTGAAATGGAACGCACAGTTCGGATTATCAAAACGCGGGGCAGCGCACACGACAATCGCGAACACCGGTTGGAAATAACCAGCAAAGGCATCGTAATTAACAAGACGAAGAGCAGCTAAGGTTTACCCATGACCGAGGGACCAGGGAAAAAAGAAGCCTCACGCAGGCTGGCGGAAATTAATCGGGCAATCACCACCACCCTCAACTTCGATGAGGTGCTCGATCTAATCGTTGAAAACTCAGGCCAACTGGTCGAAGCTCGAATCTGCGCGCTCTTGCTCGCCGATAGTTCCGGCCACTTACGCATCCGGGCAGCCCTCGGCACTCAACCCGATCTCATCCGAGACTTCTCCGGCCGCATGGACGAGGATGTAATCTCGCAACTTAGAATCTCTCTTGGAGTCGGGCCGGGCGAAACGTTGGTATCGGTGCCGGTGATCGCGAAGCGATCGTTGCGGGGCCTGCTGGTAATCGTCAGGAAAGAACCGCTTAACGCGGATGAGCAATGGGAATTGTCAGCGCTGGCTGATCAGGCCGCCATCGCCCTGCGAAACGCTCATCTCTATGAGATGGAATCCGCTGAAGCCGTCCGCGCTCGCGATGCTTCTCAGATCGCCCTGCGCAGGCTGGCCGCAATTGTCGAATCTTCGGACGACGTGATTCTCAGCAAGGATCTCAATGGACTAATTAATAGCTGGAACAAGGGAGCCGAGCGGGTAATGGGATATACCGCGGAGGAGATGATCGGCAAACCGGTCACCCTCTTGATTCCTCCCGATCGATTGGACGAAGAGACTGAGATTCTGAAGCGGATTGGTCAGGGCCAACGAATAGAACACTTTGAAACTATCAGGCGTCGCAAAGACGGTACCTTAATCAATGTCTCGCTTACAGTTTCTCCCGTCCGAAACGAAGCCGGGGAGGTCATCGGCGCGTCCAAGATCGCTCGTGATATCACGGCCAGCAAAGAAGCCCAGGAAAAACTCCAACGCGCGCTCGACTTCGATCAAACCGTTATGTTGAGCATGGGCGAAGGGCTCTACACCGTTGACACGCACAGCCGGGTGACGTTTATGAATCTCTCGGCGGAACGTCAACTCGGTTGGCGGCTGGACGAAGTCATCGGCCGAAACATGCACAGCCTCGTTCATCACACCCATGCAGACGGAACCCCATTTCCGGCTGAGGACTGCGCCGGGCTTCAGGTCCTGAGGGACGGAAAGATGCTGGTCGAGTACGAGGATTCGTTCATTCGCAAAGACGGTACTTTCTTCGACGTGGTTTATAGCTCTGCGGCTTTGCGAAGCGGCGATGAGATTACGGGAGTGGTAGTCGTCTTCCGCGACATTACCGAGCGCAAGCGCGCTGAAGAAGAAATACGTTTCCAGGCCCATTTGCTTGACGCCGTCGAGCAAGCGGTGATCGCCACGGATCTGAATGGAACAGTGATCTTTTGGAATTCGTTCGCGGAATCTTTGTATGGCTGGCCGGCCGCGGAAGCGTTGGGTGCGAAGATTCTGGACCTCACTCCTTCGTTGGAACTTAAAGAACATGCTGCTGAAATCTTTGCCAGCCTACAAGCGGGGCAGAGCTGGTCGGGTGAGTTTGAGGTAAGACGACGAGACGGCACCTCCTTTCCGGCAGTGATCGAGGATTCGCCGATCATTAATGATCGAGGCCAGTTGATTGGCATAGTGGGAGTTTCAACTGATAACACCCTTCGCCGCCGGGCCGAGGAAGAACGCGAAAACTTACTTCTGCGAGAGCAGGCGGCGCGCGCTGAAGCAGAAGAAGCGAATCGTCTGAAAGATGAATTTCTCGCCACGCTCTCTCACGAGCTGCGAAACCCTCTGAATGTCGTAATCGGCTATTCAGAAATACTTCGGCGCAGCGATGCCAGCCAGCCGCATTCCTTTGTAGTTCAGGCTGCCGAAACAATCCGTCGCAACGCCATGGCCCAGGCACAATTGGTTTCTGATCTGCTTGATCTGTCGCGTTTGCAAATGGGGAAATTGTCACTCGATCGTCAGCCGGTGTCGCTCTCTACCGTAATCACCGAGGCCGTCGAAACCGTGAGTGCTGAAGTGAAAGCCAGGAAGATCGATCTCATTGTCGAACTCGATCATGAGATCCTCGTGGTCGAAGGCGACTCGGTCCGGCTGGGTCAGATCGCCTGGAACTTGCTCAACAATGCGGTGAAGTTCACCCCGCACGAGGGGCGGATCAAAGTCAGCCTGACCCAGGAAGGCGATGATGCAAAACTATTGATCGCCGATAGTGGACAGGGAATCTCAGCGGAGTTTTTGCCGCACGTCTTTGAAATTTTCCGTCAGGCGGACGCCAGCAGCTCTCGCAAACAGGGAGGGATGGGCATCGGGCTGGCCCTCGTGAAACAACTGAGTGAGCTTCACGACGGTCGGGTCGAGGTCGCGTCTGAGGGCGTAAACCGGGGCGCCCGTTTCAGCGTGTACATTCCTTTATACAAAGCAGGGGCCGACGCATTGAAGTCTGAGAAGGTGACTGCGACGGGGGCGCTGCGGAGTAAGTTTATTCTGGTGGTTGACGATTCGCCCGAGTCAACGGAGATGCTGGGCAAACTGCTCGAAATTGAAGGAGCCTTCGTCGACCTCGCTCGCAGCGGCGCAGAAGCCCTGCGCGTGGCCGACGAGAAGAGATACGACCTTGTGATTTCTGATATTTCGATGCCAGAGATGGACGGATATCAGCTCTTGAAAGAGCTGCGCAAGATGCCAAACATGCAATCGGTTCCCGCGGTAGCCCTCACCGGACACGGTCGCACGGCGGATATTGAACGCGCGCACGCGGAAGGCTTCGCCCAGCATTTGGTGAAGCCTGTGGACATCGATCAGCTGCTGGTGATTGTGCGGCGGCTGACTGGGGAGAACGGCAATTCGACCGAGCCGCCAACCAAATAGCCGACTCTTAAGGTGATCCACCTTCATTCTCGGTGGCCCTTAGCCGGTCGCGGCTTTGCCGCCCGATGTGCGGCGGCGGCTCCGCCCCGCCGGCAATCGCCATCTCTTGCATGGGGCTCTGCCCCCCGATTCAGGGCGCAGCCCAGAACTCAGAAGTTTCTTGACGGCGGGGCAAGAGCCACCGCCGCACATCGGTGGGCAAGGCCCCCATTCACACCTCGAAACACTCAATCCCGAGCGTGAAAATATTGACTTCAGGCCTGCAACGAGGGAGTTCTGGAGCGTCGACTTCAGTGGTGAAGGTATCGACTCCGGATCTGAAAGCCGAGGGTTTTCCTGAGGATACCTGCGAGCCTGTTACAGAAAGTAACACTTGCAGTGCGTATAACGCCGAAGGCGTTCGTCAGGATGTCGCACCTCTCGGCAAACTTGAACGACAAGCTAAAGCTTGTCGAAAGAAACATAGATTGGAGCTCAGGAATCTCTGGTTGTTGGCGCGCCGGAGTCTTTCCACTCCTTCCAGCCGCCGGCCATGGAGAAGGCGTTGGTGTAGCCCATGTTCTGGAGAACGTCGGCCACCAGGGCGGAGCGGTAACCGCCACCGCAGTAGAGGATTAGCTCTGTTGATTTGTCCGGCACTTGGGATTCAATGTCGCGTTCGATAATTCCCTTGCCGAGGTGGATGGCGCCGGCAGCGTGATCGTCGGCCCATTCGTTGTCTTCGCGAACGTCGATTAGTCGTGCGTCAGAGTTCGCCTTAATTCGTTCCTGCGTTTGCGCGACTGAGACTTCGCGGATGCGGCTTTTGGCGTCGTTGACGAGTTTCAAGAATCCTTCAGAGTGTTTCATGGTTGAGTGCCTCTCCCTGGAGTGCGGTGACCTGTCACCGCTTTGCCCGCGGGTTATATGTTTCGTCAAGAGCAATGCAGTGAACGAGGGCTGCGACAGGTCGCAGCCGACCAAAGCGGTGACAGGTCACCGCACTCCAAAGAGTCTCCCGACACCAATCTAGCCTCTTGCGTCGCATTGGCGCGGTCGCTACCGCTCCCGGTTCTGACTTTTTCTACCCCCAATTGGATGAATCTGCGGTGAATGATTATAATGCCCGTCTAACTAGAAAGCACTCAAAACGGTCCTGAAGTCTGCGGGCGGATATGTGTCTGCCACGGCGTTGACTTCGCAATTCAGGAGAGGAACTCGAACACATTGGCAAACCATGCAAACAGTGAACAGTTTGACATAACGATCATAGGCAGTGGCCCAGGCGGTTACGTAGCGGCAATTCGCGCGGGCCAACTGGGCTTGAAGGTCGCGATGATCGAGAAGGACACTCGCCTCGGCGGCACCTGCACGCTGCGCGGATGTATCCCGACCAAGCAAATGTTGATGTCGGCCCACGTCTATGAACAGATGCAGCACGCGGCCGATTTTGGTGTGCAAGCGACTGGGATCACTCTCGCTTTCGAAGACGTCCAGAAGCGCAAGAACAAGGTGGTGCTGAAAAACACCAAAGGCATCGAGTACCTGATGAAGAAAAACAAGGTCACGGTGTTCAAGGGTGCAGGCAAGCTGGCGCTTCCCGGGAAAGTGGAAGTCACCGGGGCAGACGGCGCCAAGCAAACGATAGGTTCGAAGGCGATCATCATCGCGACCGGGTCCTCAGTCAGGCCCATTCCTGGTTTTGAAACTGACGGCGCACACGTAGTTAACAGCGATCACATTCTGGAGTTGAAAGAGATTCCGAAGTCGCTGATTGTGATGGGCGCGGGCGCGGTTGGCTGCGAGTTTGCCTCCGTATATTCGCGCTTTGGCGCCGAGACCACGATCGTCGAGTTGATGCCGAGACTGGTGCCGCTCGAAGACGAAGAAGTTTCAAAGGAACTCGAAAAGAGTTTTCGTAAGCGCGGCATCAAGTCGCAGGTGGACACCAAACTGGAAAAGCTGGAGAAGACTGAGACGGGCGTGCGGGTTACCGGCAAGACGTCGAAGGGCGAAGCCGTCACTCTTGAAGCTGAAATGCTTTTAGTTGCTGTGGGCCGTATGCCTTACACGGAAGGGTTGGGGCTGGAAGGCACAAAAATCAATCTCGAACGAGGCTTTATTACCGTCGATGAGTTTCAGCAAACTGCCGAAAAAGGTGTTTATGCAATCGGCGACGTGGTCCCGACTCCGCAGCTGGCCCATCTCGCTTCCAAAGAGGGAATCGTTGCCGTCGAACATATTGCCGGTGACAAGGGCGTACGGCCAATCAATCTTCGCCTCGTGCCAAATTGCACTTACTGCGATCCCGAAGTTGCGTCAGTGGGCCTGACGGAGGCGAAAGCAAAAGAGCAGGGCTACGATGTTAAGGTCGGCAAATTTCCATTCTCAGCATCCGGCAAGGCTCGTATTCTTGGTGAAGAAGAAGGATTTGTAAAAATTGTAGCGGAGAAGAAGTACGACGAAATTCTCGGCGTACACATCATTGGCCCACACGCGACCGAACTGATTGCGGAAGCATGTGTGGCGATGCAACTCGAATCGACTGCTGAGGAGCTGGGCCGAACGATGCATGCGCATCCGACCGTTTCCGAAGCGGTGATGGAAGCGGCTGAGGGCGTGCACGATTTGGCAGTGCATATTTAGGGTTGAGTAACGCAAACTGTTAGTTTGCGTTGCAGAGGCAATTGGATCAGACGAACGTCCGCAAACTAACAGTTTGCGTTACATACAAACATGGATCAGGAAACATTACAGCGGCCCCGATCGAGCAAGAATTCGCGCCGGCGTGGGCCGCGTGAACCTTCAGACGACGGTTTGAGAATCGACACCAGGTTTGCGCCGCAAAAATCCGTCGACGACAGCCCGCTAAGTTGTTTCAAAGAAACCAGCCTCAAGCCTGAGCAAATGCTCGAGCTTTATCGTTATCTAAAGTTGACGCGACTGGTGGAAGAGAGGCTCGTCAATCTGGCTAAACAAACGAAGGTTGTCGGCGGCGTGTTTCGGTCATTGGGTCAGGAAGCTACCGCAGTTGGTACTGCTTACTCACTTGCACCGAAAGATTTCATCACGCCGCTGATTCGCGATCTCGGCGCGGTACTGGTGAAAGGGATTCGGCCGCGCGAAGTGTTTGCGCAGTACATGGCGAAAGCCTGGGGACCATCCGGTGGGCGCGATTTGAACATTCACTTTGGCGACATGGACAGAGGTTTCATCGGGCCCATCTCGCATTTGGGCGACATGATCCCGGTGATGACCGGTGTCCTGTTGGCAGCCCGTATGCAGAAGAAAGATACGGTTGCGATCGCTTACATCGGCGATGGCGGGATGAGCACGGGCGCGTTTCATGAGGGGATAAACTTCGCCGCGGTGCAGAAGCTCCCGTTGATTATCGTCGCCGAACACAATCAGTATGCGTATTCAACGCCTACGATTCTACAAACTGCAGTGAAAGATCTGGCGGAGAAGGCCGCGGGCTATGCAGTACCGGCTTCGATTGTTGACGGTAACGACGTCATTGCTTGTTATGAAGTGACGAAGCGTGCGGCGGAATTTGCGCGCGGCGGTGGTGGTCCGGTCCTGATTGAAGCGAAAACTTATCGTCGGCGCGGGCATGCCGAACATGACGATCAGCGTTATGTTCCGGCGGGCGAGATCGAGTGGTGGGAGAAGAATAACGATCCAATCGATCGCTGCGAGCGGTTCCTGCTCGAACAGAATGTGGCCACGAAAGAGAAGCTCGAAGAAATAACTGCCGACGTGTTGCGAGAGATTGAAGAAGATTGCGCCTGGGCGGAGTCGTCGCCAATGCCTGAGGCGGAACAGGCCGCTTACGGAGTTTTCGATAACAAGATCGTGCCGCCGGCGTTTCGTCCGGAAGTTCTTAAGAACTGATGAGCTGCGGATGAACGCGGAGAAACGCGGATCAGAACCGACAAGACTAAGAGAACAAGACCAATAAGAGTAGAGAAAGCTGAGGGGAAATCGACATGGGTGAAGACGAGAACGATTCGAACCAGGTAGATGATCAGGGAACCAGCGAAGCTGAGGGCCGCGAGCTGTTGAAGAAGTTGCGCGATGCAGGCTTCGAGGGAAGCGATGAGAAATTAGGGCTCGCGCTTGGTCGGCCGGCTGAAGAGATTGAGGGATTGATGAGCGGAGACGCGCCGGTGGATGACGATATCATCATCAAGGCACGCGGGATTGCCGAACAACGCGGAGTCGCGCTGGAGTAGTTTCGCGAAGCGCAGACGGACGACTGCGGACCGACGACCGCCGACGGAAGTATGAAGAGCAGCAAACCACGACTCAAAGACTGACGACTGACCAATGTCTACCGCAACTAAAAAAGAGCATAAGTCCGCGCGTCCCGAGCGCGGGGGCCAGGCTACGCTGATTGAGGCGATTCGCCAGGGCATCTGGGAAGAGATGGAGCGCGATCCGACGGTCTTTGTCATTGGCGAAGACGTGGGCGCGTATGGCGGCGCATTCAAGGTCACTGATGGGCTAATCGTTGAATTCGGCACTGGCCGCGTGATAGACACGCCCATATCTGAAGCCGCGATCGTGGGTGCCGCTTGCGGCGCCGGGCTGATGGGTATGAAAGCTGTGGCTGAGTTTCAGTTTATCGATTTCATCTCTGCCGGTTTTGATCTGCTGACAAACTACGCGGCCAAGAGCCGCTACCGTTGGGGCGCGAATATCCCGGCTGTCTTTCGTGGACCATGCGGTTCGGGTGTGCGCTCAGGCCCGTTTCATTCGTTAAATGCCGAGTCATTTTTTCTGAATACCGCCGGGCTGAAGATCGTCGAACCTTCCACTGCTTACGACGCGAAGGGGTTAATCAAAGCAGCGATACGCGATCCCGATCCCGTTATTTATTTCGAACACAAAAAGCTCTACCGCCTGCCGCGTCTACGTGAAGAGCTCCCTGCTGACGATTACATCGTAGAAATTGGCAAGGCCCGCGTTGCGCGCGAAGGACGCGACCTTTCCATAATCACTTTTGGGGCAATGACGCTGACAGCGTTGGATGCGGCTGAGGAGCTTGAGAAGGAAGGGCTGGACATTGAGGTTCTGGACCTGCGCACGCTTGCGCCGCTGGATCGTGCCGCCATCCTGGCCAGCGTCAAAAAAACGAGTCGGGTGATGGTGCTTCACGAAGCTTCGCGCACGGGAGGGATCGGGGGCGAGATCGCGGCCATCATTGCCGAGGAGGCTTTTGAATGGCTGGATGCACCGGTGATCCGTGTCGCTTCGCTCGATACCCCGGTGCCTTACTCGCCGCCGCTCGAAGACTATTATTTGCCGCAAACGAAAGACGTTTTGGAGGCTGCGAGGAAACTCGCCGCGTACTGATAAAGTCGGGCGGGTCTTGAGACTTTCAGACCGACGACTGACGAATGGCGACTGACGAATGGCGACTGACGACTGACGACTGACGACTGAGTGGAGGGGTTCGAAATGCCAAAATACCTGATAGAACGTGAAATCCCTGGAGCAGGAAATTTAACCGGTGCGGAGTTACAGGCGATTTCGCAAACATCGTGCAACGTTCTGCAAAAGATGGGGCCGGATATCCAGTGGGTTCACAGTTATGTGACGGGCGACAAGGTTTACTGCGTTTACATCTCTCCTAATGAAGAAATGATTCGTGAGCATGCCAGCCAGGGAGGCTTCCCTGCAAATCGAATTTCGGAAATTAAGACGACCATCGATCCGACGACGGCGGAAGAGCAAACAGCAGTCAGCGAACAGCCAGCAGTTAATTAAAAGAGCAGCGGGCGGGGCGCCCGCGGTCCCAGTGGTTTGGAGAACATATGAGTACAGAAGTTGTAATGCCGCAGATGGGTGAATCCATCGCGGAAGGAACAATAACTAAGTGGTTGAAAAAGGTCGGCGACAAGGTTGAGCGCGACGAACCATTGTTTGAGATTTCCACTGACAAAGTGGACGCGGAAATTCCATCGCCGGCGGCGGGTACGCTGACCGAGGTTCGTTTCAATGAGGGCGACACTGTTGAGATCAACACGGTCGTCGCAGTGCTCGATGGTGCTGCTGGAGGCGCGGCTAAAGATGCCGCACCGACAACTGAAGACGCGGTCGCTAAAACCGAACCACCGGCTCAAACGGAAGCAGCCTCAGCGACTCCACAACCTGAAGCGGCAGCGGCCACGACTCCTGCGCAGGCGCCGTCTCAACCGGCTCAGGCGACTACTGCGGAAACACCAGCGCCCGCCACGCAACAAGCCGATGGAACCAAAGCGGCTGCACCGCCGAAGCCAGAATCCGATCCGAAGCCGGAATCGCCACGCGGTCCGGTTGCGCAACCCGCGAGTGCATCAGCCGCAAAAGAAAACGGTGGCGGTTCGGCGGCCACAGCCGAAGAACTGCGTCGCACCAAGTCGAGCCCGCTGGTTCGCAAGATTGCCCAGGAGCACGGCGTTGATATCGCTGGTGTCGAAGGCACCGGGCTCAGTGGCCGTGTAACTAAAAACGATATTCTGAGCTTCATTGAGTCAGGTGTGTCCGCCCCCTCGGCTGCCGTTTCCGCGCCAGCGGCTGGCAAAACGAGCCCGGCCGCAACGGCGCCCGCGCTGAAACCGGCGGAAGGCGACCGGATCGAGCAGATGTCGGTGATGCGCAAGAAGATTGCGGAGCACATGATCTCGTCGCGGCGCACTTCGGCACATGTGACCACGGTCTACGAGATCGACATGACCGCAATCGCCAAAATTCGTGAAAAGAACAAGGAAGTATTTTTTGAACGCACCGGCACCAAACTGACGTACATGCCGTTTATTTTCCAGGCAGTGAACGCGGGCTTAAGGAAGTTTCCGATCTTTAATGCGCAGGTTAGCGGTGACCAGATCATTTACAAGCGCGACATCAATTTGGGAATGGCGGTCGCCCTGGATGGGGGTTTGATTGTGCCGGTAATCAAACGTGCCGACGACCTGAGTATTGCCGGTCTGGCTCGTGCGGCAAACGATCTCGCTGATCGCGCGCGCACGAAGCAGTTAAAGCCGGACGAAGTTGGCGGTGGCACATTTACAATTACCAATCCTGGAGTCTTTGGTGGTCTATTCGGCACGCCGATCATCAATCAACCTCAACTCGCAATTTTGGGAGTGGGCAAGATCGAGAAACGCGCGAAAGTTGTGACTTCGTCCGAAGGTGACGACTACATGGCAATTAGATGGATGGCTTATTTCGCGCTTAGCTTTGATCACCGGGTGATTGACGGAGCAGACGCGGAGCGATTTCTGGCCTATGTGAAAGAGTTGTTGGAAGCCGGAGAGTTTGCCCTTTGACGGATGATTTCATTTCTCTGTGCGTCCTCTGTGTTCTCTGTGCCTCGGTGGTGAGTTTTTTGGTGAGCATCCCTTCCCACAGGGAACACTGCGGTTGACAGAGTCTTTCATAGGTCCCGCGTTTAGTTAGACGAGTTTCGATTTTCGGCCGGTGCGGTGATGGATCCGAGTACGGATTTATCACCGCCATTTTTTTGCAACGCTTCAGTCATTGCGAAAAAATGGCAATTGGATAATGAATCTTCTTGATCACCAAATTACGGGTGATAAGCTCTTGACTTAACGTGGGCATGGGGATAAAAGGTTGGGCCAATCGAACGAGACTAACATTTTGACGTGGGCAACAGTTCCTGCCAAATGTTCGTCAGACCAAAATCGAAATCGTAGTTCGCTTTGTAGTGAGCTGCTTACCTTCAAATAAGGAGAGAGTAATTTATGGTAATCCCGAAGTTTAGACTGTTTTCCTCCCTCGCGCTCGCTATAACCCTATTAACTGGTTCCGCGGCAATCGCGTCTGCGCAAGATACAACGAATCCAGCCGGCAGCCGCACAGTTGCCAGCGGTCAGAAGATGAAGGTCAAGGGTGTCGTGGTCCGACGCGATGCCGATACGTTTACTATTCGCGACAACAATGGCGTGGATACCGTTGTACGTCTCGACGATCGCACCAGTGTCAAAACCAAAGGTGGGTTTTTGCGTAGCGGTACTAACTACGGACAGACACAGATCCTGAGAGGTCTTAATCTCGAAGTCGAAGGACGTGGGGGCGCTTCCGGAGAACTGAATGCAGAAAAGATTCGCTTCAATGATGCTGACTTGCGCGTAGCGCGCGCGGTTGAATCTCGCGCCGCTCCGTTAGAAGATCGCGCGTCAACTACTGAAACAAAGCTAAGCCAGGTTGAACAAAACGCTCAGCGTTTATCCGGTCAGCTGGACGAGCTTTCCGCCGTTGCAAACACCGCGAAGGGCGGAGCACGGGCAGCCCAGGAAACGGCAGATGCCGCAGTGGCGGGCGTGAATACAACCAACGAACGTATCTCAGCTCTTGACGATTATGAGCCGCAGACGGTGTTGGCGGTGAATTTCAGAAGCGGTAGTGCCGCTTTGTCCGCTGACTCAAAATCGAAACTCGATGAGCTCGCTACGAAAGCGCTCAACGCCAAAGGTTATGTGGTGGAAGTCTCCGGCTTCACCGATGCAGCCGGCAGCGTGAATTTAAATCGTGCGCTCAGCCAGCGTCGCGCTGATGCAGTGATTCGTTATCTGGTAGAGAATCACAGCATACCGCTTCGTCGGATTGTCACTCCTTATGGATTTGGCGAGTCGAATGCAGTGGCCGAGAATACGTCGCGTGCTGGACGGGCCCAGAATCGTCGCGTCGAAGTGAAGCTGTTGGTCAACAAGGGCCTGATGCAGCAGGCTCCGGCTATGTCGACAGGAACCGGTCAGTAACGCCGGTCAGTAGTGATCGACCAGACAAGAACGCTGGGCCAGGAAATCTAAGAGCTCGGCTAGTTGAAAGCCATGAGTCATGCCGTCGGAGTTATGAGAAACTAAAGCCAGCAACGGCGCATCCCAACGGGCAAGGCCCAATGGAAGTAAACCTGGCGGCATGAGGAATGGCTTTATGAATCGCGAACACAAGGGAAGACAATTTGGGCCAGCGCTGCTTTACGCAGTGCTGGCTCTTTTTTGCTTCGTCGGAGTGGCGCAGGCGCAATACGTTCGCGACTTGCCTCCACCGCCTCCGCCGAACACGCCCAAACCGACGCCGACGCCCCCACTGAAGGACGAGGACTTCGAAGTCATCAAGGTTAGCTCGAACCTCGTGATGGTTCCGGTTTCCGTGGTGGATGCCAGTGGACAGGCAGTCCATGGATTACCGATCAATGAATTTCGTCTTGAAGAGGAAGGGCGGACACAACAGATTGTCGAGATTGGCAATCCGGATCAGGTGCCTCTGGACATCGTCATATTGTTTGATATCTCAAGCAGTGTTAGCGACAGGGGTTTCTTCGCATTTCAGCAAAAAGCAGCCGCTAGCTTTCTCAGACAGGTGTTGAAGCCTACCGATCAGGCGGCAGTCTTTACGATTGGCGAGGAACCGGTCCTGGTAACGCCGCTCGGGTCAGCGGAAACGGCAGCGGCAAAGTTGTCGGCGATTCCTGCGGCAACGACGAAAGTTTTTACTTCTTTCTATGACACAGTAGCGGCAGCGGCAAAATACCTTGACGAAAAGTCAGCTCAGAGCCGTCGCAAGGTGATTGTTGTTATTTCTGACGGTGATGACACAAATAGCAAGCTTGCCCAGCAAACAATGGCTGAGATTCGTGCCACTCAAAAGGTTGAACCTACGGGCTCTGCTTTGGAAAACTTGCAGTCGCGGCATCGTCGCGCCGTAACCGAAGTTCAGAAAGCAGTTCAGAAGTCGGACGCAGCTTTCTACTCAATTAATCCCGGTGGGGCTTCAGTCCACCTTAATCAAATCAGCACAAGGGCCCAACGCGGAATGGAGTCGATCGCACAGTCGACAGGGGGAACCGCATTCATGCCTGACGGCGAGAAAGATTTAGAGAAAGTTTTTAACGAAGTGGCCGCTGAACTTCGTGGACAATACCTCTTACAATACTATTCCACTTCACAGACTGCCGGGGCCGGGTTTCGCAGTATTAAAGTTGCTTTGCCTTCACACTCAGACTTCCGTGTTCGCGCCCGACAGGGTTATTATCCCCGCCAAAAGTAACTCGCTGTTTCTTAATCGTTTCCAAGTCAGACCAAACCGCAAAGGAGTTCCCCATGAGGCGTTCCGTTGCTTTTGCCGTTGTCATTTTCTGCAGTTTCAACCTGGCTCAGGGGCAGGATGCCGTAGTGTCGCCACCGGCACCCAGTGTTGCTGGAACCAGGTGGGCCGGGAACGTGAAGGCTCCCCAGGCGGACGGCACGATTGCGGATCGCTTTTACCGGTGTGAATTTCAAGCCGGCAACCGCCTTCGATGTGAATTTGCAGCCACGGTGCTAACGAATGGCACCTGGTTTCAGAATGACAGGCTCTTCCGCATGGACCTCAATGACGCCTATTCATCCTGGTTAGGTTCGATCGATGCTGACCGCATGAGCGGAAGTGCGGTGAACAAGCTGGGCCACAAATGGAGTTGGGTCTTTACGCGGGTGGTGCCCGACGTGTCGTCGCGCACGGCCCTTTCAGGCGAGTGGATTAACCATTCAGATGCGCCGGGCAGGTTCAACATCCTGATGCCGGTCAAGCCGGTAAAATCGGAACAGCCTGTTGAAACCGAAGCCGGAAAACTAATCAACCACATGTTCCTTGCGCAGACCGCGACTGCGGCGTTTCTTATTAGTTATGTCGATCACGTCGTTCCGCAAGACGCGCAACAAACTTTAGTTCGCGTTCGCGACGGGGCGGTTAGAGGAATCAAGGGAACGCTGTTGAGTAGCGAAAACATCACGCACAAAGGGTACCCGGGTTTCGAATTTCGGGCTTCTACAACAGATGGCGCCGTCTATACGTCGAGGATTTATTTGGTCAACGGCAGGCTCTATCAGATCGTGGTAGTCGCGCCGGCGAGTACCCCGATATCAAAGGACATCAACCGCTATATGACGTCCTTCGATTTGAAGGCGCAGTGAACCGATTCACGGAACGACTCAACTCTAGAGCCACTAGCGCATTTCCAGCAGCACATCCGTTAGACGGTTGATAACTTCCAGCAACGTTCGTCCCGCCTTGTCAAACTGATTTGCAGCAGCCTGGTCGTCGGCACTTGAAGCGCCTGCGGCACTTCCGGCGAGTTTAATGTAGTAGCGTTGCAGTTCGGGCGTCGTGCGGAAATGAAGTTCGAGTGCATCGAGGCCGTCTCTTACATTTTGAATGCTGGTGCGAACTGATTGTTTGTTTCGTTTCACCTGCTCGATCACTGCCGGCGAGGTTTGGTTTCCGCGCGCAGCATCGTCATCAAACGCCTCGAGCCCCTTGGCCACCCCACCCAGTAAATAGATGAAACGAGTCAGGACTTTAATCTGGTCGGCCACACGCTTCGCGCCCTCACGTTGCACCACCGACGCTTTGGCAGGTGCGGTGGAGGTGCGCGCCGATCTGGGCGACGTCCTCCGATTCCTCGACTGCGAATAACCCGATACCGGTAAAACAAAAGCGGCCGCTATTAACAACGCAATGATTCGATGCACGTGTTTCTCCTGTCTTCCCAGTTAATTAATCGTAGGCACCCATTATAGCCACATCGACGCAAATGAAGGGACTGGGCGCGCTCAACGAAGTTGCACTCCACTTTTGCATTCCCAACACTGTTCGCTGTTAGAATGACGCGTCATCCACCCGCTCAGGTTGCACTAATGCATCAGACACGAAAACTCACCGTCGCACGACTTGGTCGCGTTGAATATGGTGAGGCGCTTGAAATACAGGAACAGATCTCGACCGCGGTAAAAGACGGCGAGAGCAACGATACGTTGCTGTTACTCGAACATCCGCACACTTTGACGATTGGGCGCAGAGGCGAAGTTTCGGGTGTGCTGATGCCGGCGGAGTTTCTCGCCGCTCGCGGTGTGACTGTGTTTGAGACGAATCGTGGTGGAAAGGTAACTTATCATGGGCTCGGCCAGGTGGTTGGTTATCCGATAATAAGTTTGAGTCCGGATCGCAAGGACGTCCATCGTTACATCCGGGATCTGGAAGAGGTCTTGATTCGCACGCTGGCGGACTTTGGCATCGAAGGGTTTCGCATTGAGGGATTGACCGGCGTGCACACCGCCCGAGGAAAAGTTGCGGCCATCGGAGTGCACATCTCGCGTTGGGTCACGACGCATGGCTTTGCTCTTAACGTTAACACTGACCTTAGTTTTTTTAGTTTGATTATCGCGTGTGACGGAGAACAAGTGACTTCAATGGACGACTTGCTAGGCCGCGAAATCAGTATGCGCGAAGTGGAGGATCGGCTTATCGAACGATTCTCGGAAGTGTTTGATATGATCGCGGCGCCGGCAACAATTCCTGTCGCCAACGCTGAACTTTAACGCTTCTCTTCACTGAGATGGGAACGACTGAACCTTGATGACAATCGAAACTATTAGAGAAGCGGCTGAACGTATCCGCGGCCACGTCCATCGCACACCGGTGGTTACCTCGCGTTCGTTTAATGAAGCGACAGGCAAGGAAGTTTTTTTTAAATGTGAAAACCTCCAACGGGCCGGCGCGTTTAAGATTCGCGGGGCAACCAATAAAATCCTGTCGCTCACCGAGGACCAGAAGAAACGTGGTGTGGCGGCGTTTTCTTCAGGCAATCACGCGCAGGCTGTAGCGTTGGCCTCGCGTGAAGCCGGCATCCGCGCGGTGATTGCCATGCCCGATGATGCACCGAAAGCCAAAGTGGCGGGAACCCGCGGCTATGGCGCCGAAATCATTTTCTATGATCGCCTGAAGGAGGACAGGGAAAAAGTGGCGGTCGATATCGCGGAACGCGACGGACGAGTGATGGTGCCGCCATACGATGATTACCTCATTCTTGCCGGACAGGGCACCTGCGGCCTCGAGTTGCTTGAGGAGATTCCTGATCTCGACAGTTTATTGACCCCGTGCAGTGGGGGTGGATTGTTTGCCGGAGTGAGCACTGCGGCCAAGGCGTTAAATCCACGGATCCGCTGTTTCCCGGTAGAGCCGGATACTGCTGACGACACTCGCCAATCGTTTCTGAAGGGTGAGCGAGTCTCCATTCCGCCGCCGCCGACAATCGCCGATGGCTTGCGCGTTCAGTCCCCCGGCACATTGACGTTTCCGATTTTGCAGGAAACCGCTGAAGACGTATTGACAGTCACGGATGAGCAGATCATGGCGACAATCGAATTTTTGCTGTTCCGTATGAAGATGTTGGTTGAGCCTTCGGGAGCGGCGGCGGCAGCGGCTGTCCTATTTGGCAAATTACCGGCAGATACAAAAAGGGTGGGTGTGGTGCTTTCGGGCGGCAATATTGATGCGGAGTTGTTGTCGACTATCTTGAGCGCGGAGGGAGATCGCGCGTGACGCTCTTGCTGTTGCTCCTGGATGTCCCGCTTCGGTCTGAGGAGGTGAGCCGTGACCCGTGGGTGCCTCTGATTCTGATTTCGATGGTTGCGTTAGTTTTGGCAGTCGGATTTTTGGCTGCCTTGGTGTTCTTTTTAATCTGGTTCAAACGCCGTAAGCTCAAGCAAGCGGCGGAAGCTGGAGAAGGGTCCTAACTTTAGTCTCTGCGAGCCGCAAAAGCTGCGCAGAAGAAATTTCCGCAAGCGCTACCTCAGCCCAACAACCCAAACCAATCCCAGGCATTGAAAACTTCACCAACGCCGAATGAAGCGAGGTTGGCAACGATGATTATGGTGAAGTCGCGCCACATCGCCCGCGACCCGGTTTCCTCAGTCTGAAGGAAAGCTAGCCAAAAAAGAATGCATTCCGCCACCGGCGCAAAGGTTTCCGCCACGAGCAAATACCAGAATCTTTGCTCAGGAGAAAACAGAAGTGGGAGAACAAGCGTGACGATGGGATAGGTGCATGCTGTCAGCCAGACGCCTGCCAGGAGTCTCCTCCTGAGCGAGTGTAGCCGCGACAGTCCGATCAAAAGGATCGAAGTCTCGATCAAAATCGTGAGCAAATAACCAAACGGCAAGAAGAACCAGAGCTCTGAGGGTGACATATGATCAGCGGCAGACGGTCGTGGGCAGGAAGCCAGGAAGTGGCATCGTATGTTCTACGGCTCCTCCTCGGGTGGAGTTGGTTTCCTAATCCAGTTAGATGCGATCGCTTCACGGGAAGCTGACCAACCGGGCGGTAAGTCGGCTATCACTCTGATGGATTCGTACAGTCCTAATATTTCGGCCATGCATACCAACCGCAAAACCACGTCATAATCTTCTGTGCCGTTCAGGAATGACCACGAGTGATCGTCTTCATAATGGGTCACATGTAAAATCGGAAGGCTCCGATTCAACACCTGCTTCGAAACAACTGTGGCTACGTTTTGGGCTTGGTCGAAAGGCCATCCTTTAGTCTGATCCATTCGTCTTGTGTCCTACAGCATGCGCAACAGAAAGGGCGCTTCGGCCACTACATGCGCGATCGCCACGGTGAAATAAATATCGCGAGTGGTAGCGTAGTTCAGCGAGAACCCAAGCCAGAGAATAATTACCGCAAAGAGGCCCAGACAGAGTGCCGCTCCCAAGAGCTTGGGGAAGCCACGCGAGTGGCGCGCAAGCGGCACACTTTCCAGTGTCCAGATCGAACTGCTCTTATCGTTTCGCCTAGCCTGTCCTTCACTGCCCGTGCCGGTTGATGTCTTTCCTAGTGGCGCAATCAGGGGCAGCGCGATTATCCAAACTCCGTAATGCAACATCTCGAGAAACAGGTGAACTGAAACCAGAATGCGGCTCGGAATGTTTGGCAGCAACTCAGCTCCCGCGTGCTGCGTTATTCGCCAGAAGAGACCGTTATCATTCGCCAGCTCCGACGCACTCGATTGCGCCCAAATAACTCCCACGAGCAATAGGGGCAGCAGTATCAAACAGCGATGATAGACCGCCAGCCACTCTCGACGCGTAGTGCGCAGGTGACGATCCAAAAACCACAATGCGATTAACGGGTGCAGGTAGACAATGGCCAGACTGAAGAACTCTGGTTGTAGCCAGTTGACCGCGCTGACGCCGAGCGCTAAAGGGATGGCCCACGACCAGTCGCGGCGTTGTCGATATTTTCCGCGTCGTTGTTTTCCGCGCAACCAGACTAGCGTTCCAATCCATAGCAACAGCAGTGTATTCCAGGTGGCCAGAATGTTGGTCCAGGCGCCGGGAGTCAACGCCATGGCCTCATACAGGAAAGGCAAACTTAAATAACACACTGTTAGCACAGCAATTCCCGCGAACGCGGTCAGGAAGAAGTTTCGCGATTTACCCAGTTTTAGCGGCAATCGCATGAGGAAATAGCGGAACTCAAACCAGTTGTGTGGGCCGGCAAAGAGAAAAACTGTGACGATGGAAACCTGTAGCGGGAGCCAGCCTGCCAGCAGAGCCGAAAGAGTCGCACAGGTGATTAGGACAGTCGCAAAAAGGCCTGCGCCAAATTGGGGCTTAGACCAGGGCGTACTCCTGGAGTTTGTAACGTTCGACGACATTTGTTTGCGGAAGACCTCCACCTGAGGCGCTAATCATGGCGAAAGTCTCGGGGTTAGACAAGGAAGACTATTGACTTCGGGCGGCGGAATAGTGGAGAGTAATGGAGTCGGCCTTCGCTTCAACTGGCTGACGTATTTCGGCACCAACCGTCCCGCTAACTAAGACCAGCAGTCTTCACTCGACATCATCCATTGAAATCGGAATCTCCCCTCCTTTGTTCCTTTAAAGATAAGTGAGCCATCCGAACTTCAGCGATGGCAGCTTCAACTCCAACCGGCGTCAGGGTTGAATTCCAAAGCCTAGACCAGTTTTCGTAAGCAAAGTTGCCCTTTCTTGCGCGAACTTTACCGGCAGCGCCACCGGCAAAAACATCCTCGTGAGTGTCCAATGAATGTCTTAAAGAGCTTTCCCGCCACTACGAATATCTGGCGCATCCTCGCGATCGGTTCCGCGCTCATCTTTGCCTATGCCACCGTATTGTTGAAATTGGGCAATGACTGGTGGAACGACGAAAACTATTCGCACGGCCTGCTGATCCCATTTGTCATCGTCTATTTCCTGTGGACCGAGCGAGCCCGGCTCGCCCGCGTTGCAGGTCGTGCCTCGATGACCTGGGGACTGGCCGCAGCCCTGTTCGCACTCTTGGCGTTATGGGCCGGCACGGCCGGAGCAGAGCTTTACCTGCAGCGGATTTCTCTTGTCTTCATGCTTGCCGGGACGGCAGTCTATTTCTGGGGTTTTCGTCTGTTGCGTCTGATGTTTGTGCCCTTGTTGCTGCTAGTGTTGGCTATTCCGATTCCCACCATTCTTTTTAACAAGATCGCTTTCCCGTTGCAGCTCTTCGCGTCGCGCTGTGCTGTTTGGGCCATGACGCTTTTTGACATTCCCGTTTTGCGGCAGGGAAATGTAATCGAACTGATGCCATTGGGCGCAAGGGAAACGAAGAAGCTAGAAGTTGTGGAGGCATGCAGCGGCATTCGTTCACTGATGACTCTGCTCACTTTGGCGGTAGTGTTTGCCTATTTCACGCACCCTCGAACCGAAGCCGGAGGCGATGGAGGAGACGACAACTCTGATGGACCGGGCGCGCCCGGGGTTATGGCGAGCATCGTCCAACGGGTGAAGAGTTATGGCTTTTGGCGTTCGGCAATCATTTTTTGTTCGGCAGTGCCGATCGCAATTTTTACTAACGCACTGAGGGTAAGTGGCACAGGCGTGCTGGCCCGTTATTACGGGACGAAAGTTGCCGATGGTTTCTTTCACAGCTTCTCAGGATGGGTGATTTATATCGTCGCATTTCTAATGCTGTTCGGTGTGGGGTGGTTGCTTGATCGCTTCAAGCCGAGGGCTCGCAAAGAACACAACGCGCCTTTCACTAATGCGGGCTCAGTCCAAATCGTGGCGCTGGAAACCGGGGGAGGAAAATAGATGAAGGCCTGGCGATTCGCTATCTTGTTATCCCTGATTCTGGTAGGCGGGCTGGCAGTAAATGCCTGGGAGTATCTCGGAGAGGCCCGTGTCGAGCGCAAGGAGTTGAGAGAATTTCCCAAACAGTTGGGAAACTGGCAGCAGATGGGCGGTGACAGGCAATTTGATAACGACACCATGGCGGTATTAAAAGCCAGCGACTATGTCCTGCGTGACTATCGAGGGTTTGATGGTCGCAATGTGAATTTCTATGTTGGCTATTACGCGAGCCAGCGAGACGGCGCAACTTATCACAGTCCGCTAAACTGCTTACCGGGCGCCGGCTGGGTGATGAGCGAGCCCGGCACGATTACGATCTCGCCAAAAGGCAAAGCTCCCTTCGTTGCCAATCGGTATATTATTCAAAACGGCGACACCAAGGACCTCCTGGTCTACTGGTATCAAGGACGTGGCCGTGCAGTTGCTAGTGAATATTGGGGGAAGGTTTACACGGTCGTTGACAGTGTGAGCATGCGTCGATCAGATGGCGCAATGGTGCGCATTACCACCCCAATTTCAAGCTCCGAACCTGCCGCGCTTCAGGCAGCCGCAAATCTCGCCGCAGAAGCATCAACCATTCTGCCCGAATTTATCCCAGACTGAACGAGTCTGGAACCCCAACCTGACCGCATTCTTGCGAATGGGTCAGCTCCTGAGAATAGTCTCAGCAAACCCCTGGAATTTAAGGAAGCGATACCCGATTGGGCTTTTGATAATAGTGTCTCGACTCCCGGGACACATCAGCGTGGCATTGCCCGCCACGGATGCTAAGGGGAGTAAACAAGCGAGACGGAAGTCGCCAGCACCTGAACAAGTTCAGGAATTCTGAGCTTCGCGACTACGAAAGGAAAGAGATGAAAAACGAGTGCCGAGTTAAGATTTATCACGCCACCCTTCTGTCCGTCCTCCTGGCCGCAGTTTTTGCAATCAGCGGTTGCGCCAATCCCGAAAAAGCAAAATTAGCCCACGTAGAGAAGGGCGAAGTTTACCTGAAAGACGAAAAGTTTCAGGAAGCCTCGCTCGAGTTTCGCAACGCGATCCAGATCGACGAGAAACTCGCGTCAGCACACTGGGGACTCGCCCGGGCTTATGAAGGTCTGCAACGTTTTCAGGAAGCCTTCGAAGAGCTGCGTAAGACAACAGAACTCGATCCCGAACATCTCGAGAGTCGCGTAAAACTTGGCAACTACTACATCGCTGCTGCTCGCAATAACCCATCGTTCATTGCCGAAGCAGAACGGCTGGCAAAGGCGATTCTGCAAAAGGACCAGAACCACGTCGAAGGCCACATCCTGATGGGCAGTGTTCTTTACGCCCAAAACCAGCGTGACCAGGCCTTCGCAGAAATTAATCACGCGATTGAACTGGATCCGAAGCGCGTGGAGTCGTATCTGAGCCTGGCGCGTTTTTACATCGTCACCAACGACAAGGCAAAAGCTGAGGAAACGTTCCGCCGTGCAATTTCTGTGAACGACAATTCAGGGCTGGCCCACACCGAATACGGTAAGTATCTGGTCCAGCAAAACCGGCTCGTGGAAGCCGAAGCGGAAATGATCAAGGCGGTAGCCGTAGACTCAATCAACCGACAGTCGAGATTTGTGCTCGCGAGCTTCTATCTCGTCAATAAACAGGTGGACAAGGCTGAGGTAGCCTACAAGGCGCTTGCCGACCTCGATAAGGACAAACCGGAAAGCCAAGCAGTGTTGGCTGACTTTTATTCCTCAGTGAATCGTCTGGACGAAGCGATCAGCATCTATCAAAACATTCTGGGAGCGTCGCCGGATTTCACTCAAGGCCGGTATCGTCTTGGCGAAATAATGTTGATGAAGGGCGACACCTCGGGTGCGATGGCCCAGGTTGATGAAGTTTTGAAGAAGGATAGCAAAGACAGGCAGGCACTGCTGTTGCGGGCGCGCGTCCGCGCGCAAACAGGCGAAGTAACCGCCCTGCTGTCGGCCGTCGAAGATTTGAAAGAGGTGCTGGTGCAGGAACCAAACTCGCGTCCCGGCCTCTACTTCATGGCGCAGGTGAATTTCAACCTGGGTAATATGGACCAGGCTCGTGGCTTCGCCGGCGACCTCGAAAGAAACTACCCCGACTATATTCCAGCGAAATTGATTCAGGTCCAGATTAGTCTCGCTACGGGCGACACGAAAGCCGCACAGCGTCTGGCAACTGAGCTGATTGATCGCATTAACCAAACCGCGCCAGACCGCAATAGCTCGCCGCAGATGCTGGCCGAAGTTCGCGTGAAAGCCTATTTGTCGCGCGGATCCGCGGCGCTCGAACAGGGAAACACTGCTGCAGCGCGCAAGGACTTCATGTTGGCCCGCGACGTCTCGCCACGAGATACCTATGCATATATCAGCCTTGCCTCGGTTGCGTTGGCTGAAAACAAACCTGACGAAGCAATTGGCTTCTACGAAAACGCATTGTCTATTGAGAGCACGAATTTCAATGCGCTGAGCGGACTAATTCGTCTCTACGCGCGAGCAAACGATCCAGGCAAGGCCCACGGGCGGGTGGACCAAGTCCTCGCCGCTTATCCAACAAACGCATCACTCCATTATCTCAAGGCCCAGGTTTATGGCTTTGAGCGTAATTCCGGCCAGGCTGAAGTTGAGCTGCGCAAAACCCTCGAACTCGATCCGAATTACCTTGCGGCTTATTCGTCGCTCGGGGCTCTGTTTGTAAACACCAAGCAGACGGATCGCGCCATCGCTGAGTATCAGAAAATCCTTGAACGCCGACCCGATAACGCTACGGCTCACACGCTGATCGGTATGCTCGACGACTCGCGACAGAATTACGACGCCGCTGCCGAAAGCTACAAGAAAGCGCTTGGCAAGGATCAGAACTCCACGATCGCCGCCAACAATCTTGCCTGGCTCTATGCAGTAAACGGCAAAGGCAATCTCGATGAGGCAGTGCGGTTGGCGCAAGGTGTGGTGCAGAAGAACCCCAACATTCCGGGATTCGTCGACACGCTTGGTTGGGTTTACTACAAAAAGGGACTTTACGGCGCGGCAGTGGAACAACTCCAAAAGGCCGTCTCCCTGGATGAACGCGCAGCTAAGAGCGGTAATGGAGTTCCGTCAGCAAACTATCGCTACCACCTCGGCATGGCTTTGAAGGCCCGTGGTGATAAAGATGCGGCGCGACGCGAGCTTGAATTGGCCGTGCGCTTGAGCGAGAAGGCGCCATTCGCTGAAGCTGGTGAAGCCCGAAACGTCTTAGCCACGCTGTAATTTAGGACCACCTGCTGCCCATGCGAGTGGCCAGTTAGACAGTCGGTTTGCCCCGACTTTTCCAAGGAGTGCAGCCCCATGAGTGTTGAGTTTCGTCAGCGAACGCCAGGCGAATACGCAAAGATCGCCTGGAAACGAAAGTGGTTGATCGTTCTACCGGCAATTGCCATCGCAACGGCAGTTTCGTGGGTCGTATATCAACTGCCGGACCTTTACGAGTCGTCAACCCTGATCGTAGTCAAACCTTCGACGCTTCCAAACTCCGTCGTTCCCACCGCCACTGAGGACAGCCTGACTCGAGAGATCAACAGCATCGCACAGGTCGTCACCAGCCGTAGTTCGCTCGAGCCGCTGATCCAAAAATTCGATCTCTACAAAGCGGAAAGAGAACGCGGTGAGCCGACAGAAATGCTCATCGAGTATATGCGGAAGAGCATCAACGTTGCGGTCAACACAAGTCGCAACGACATTACCAACGGCTTCAACATTACTTACCGGGGTCGCAACGCGAAAACTACCCAGGCTGTTACGGCTGAGTTGGCCAGCAAGTACATCGACGAGCAAACGAAGAACACCATTAACTCCACCAGTTCCGCGAAGCAGTTTATCGACCAACAGGTTAACCAGACGAAGGAAGAGCTTGACGCGGTAGACAATGCCCGGCTCGAGTTCATGCAGAAGAACGTAGGCAACCTGCCAACCGAGGCTGCATCTTTGGTGGGCCAGCTAACCGGTCTGCGCGAGCAGCAAAAGGCTTACATCACCGAAACTGGTCGGCTGCAGGATCGCCGTTCAGCGCTGACCAGCCAGCTCGCCTTGGTGAGGAAATCCTCCGAGCAAGTTAAGGACGACGTCGCTGAAAATACAACTGACCCCAAAACCACGCTAGCCTGGTCTCAACTCATCGCTCGCAAGGCGGATCTTGATTCGCAGTTGACGCGAATGCTGACTGAGCTGCGGCCCAAGCATCCGGATGTTCTGGCTAAGCAAGCTGAGGTGGACTCAGTAAAAGCCGCCATGGACCAGATGATTCTTGAATGGAAGGATCGCATCAAGGAGAAACAGGACAAGCTTCGAGACCGTCCGGATCTGACTGTGGCGAATCTCGAGTCGGAACTGCAGCTGGTTGACGGCGAGATTAAGCGGGGCCAGTCAATGCTGGGCCAGATCGACGGGCAGGTTGCTGACGTCTCGTCTCGCTTGAACAACGTTCCGGGAACCGAAGTGGCGCTCGGGGCACTCGAACGTGATTATCAAACTAAGAAATTTGCCTACGATCAACTGCTTCTGCAGCAACAAAAGATTGGTCTCGGCGCAGATGCGGCGAGCCAACAACAAGGCGAAGGCATTCAGGTGGTCGATTCGGCCAACTTGCCGTCGCGGCCGGTAGCCCCGAAACGCCTGATACTGATGGGCGGCGGAGTCGCCCTCGGCTTGATGGTTGGATTTCTCCTCGTTGGTCTTTTTGAAGTTCCGCGATTGTTGACCATTCAAACGAGCGCCGATGCCGCTCACTACACATCGCTCCCCGTCCTTGTCACTTTGCCCGTATTAATGACCCCGCGCGAGGCGCGAACAATTCCACGCCGGCGCAAATTGCTGCTGGCCGCCGGAGTTGCGGCCATGGTTCTGGCGATCCCGGCCCTAGCCCTGGTTCTGAAGTTAACCCAGGTGTTCGAACGTTTCGCGGTCTAACATCCCAACCGAAATCAATCCGGCTAAACAAATCGCTGGGTTTGGAGGCTTTTAAAGTGTACGCAGAATTCTACGGTCTAAAAGAATTACCTTTCGCGCTGACGCCGGATCCGCGCTTCATCTATTTCACGCCCTCGCACACCGAAGTGATGGCTAACCTTCACTACGGAATAGAAAGCGGCAAGGGTTTGGTCGTAGTGACTGGCGAAGTAGGCACAGGTAAGACGACGATTTTGCGATGGATGATGCAGCGCCTGGACCGATCGGTACTTGTTGCCTACATCTTCAACCCCCGGCTGTCGGTTCCTGAGTTTTATCAGCACCTGGCGAGTTTGCTCGACGTGCAAAACTGGGAAACTAAGCCGGAGTTTCTCGTAGCTCTGGGCCAGGCGCTCGAGTCGCGCCACTCGCGCGGATTGCGCACGGTTTTAATCATCGACGAAGCACAGGGCCTCTCCCCCAACGTGCTTGAAGAGATTCGGCTGCTCTCAAACTTTGAATCAGACACGGCAAAGCAGCTACAGATTGTGCTCACGGGTCAGCCGGAGTTACGCGACGTCTTAAACAATCCCAATCTGCGCCAACTCAAGCAACGCGTCTCACTCCGCTGCCTTATCAAAGCGTTGCCCAATGTGGAAGAGACCGATCGCTATATCACCTCCAGACTTCTGGTTAGCGGCGCCGCGCGCACTGATCTGTTTTCCCCGGGTGCGGTCGATTACATCTATCGCTGCACTGAGGGCATTCCGCGCAACATCAACAACATCTGTGACAACGCGCTACTGGCAGGGTTTGCCGCCGGAGAGTTAACAATTAGCCGATCGATTATCGAAGAAGTCGCAGAGAGTTTCGATATGCTGCCCCGAATGGAGCGGGGGATGCCGGTCGGCGAAGAAAAAGAAATGCCGGCGCGAATTTTCTCGAGCGCTGGCCGAGCTGAGCTTTGGTCGGCTGGCAGCGGAAATGGAAACGGTGACGCAACCAACTAGTCGCTTGTTCGACAAACTTAAGTTTGTCGGACTCTAAGGAGAAGTGATGGGCAGAGTATTTGAGGCAATCAAACGTTCGGGAGCCGCTCAACCGGGTAGCGCTTCGGCCCACCGGCAACCGAGTTCAACATCTCGCGGCGAAGCCCGCAATCACCGGGCAATTCCCTCGGCCCAGCAGATCGAAGAGCAGCTGTTTAGTCTCTCTTCGATCCTCGGCCATGCGGAAGAGCCGGTGAAAAGTTCAGCGTTCACTGCGCACACTGCGAATGCATTCGACGGGACGGCACTCCCCGACGGAACAGCCTCGCGTGCTGCTGGGGCAACCTTGAACGCTGTCAGGCC